>ENA-UOJG01000091-UOJG01000091.1-human-gut-metagenome-genome-assembly--contig:-C47-NODE-91-length-130441-cov-65.282998_pt1 | contig 130441 bp, 117 predicted proteins | sample MGYA00242340_ERZ723887 | MGnify/ENA metagenome assembly ERZ723887 | reverse complement strand
TTACGGAAGACCGAACCATTACGGCGTGCTATTGGATGATCGGCGATGTGAACCACGATGGTGAAATCACAACATATGATGCTTTGCTGATTATGAGATATGCACTCGGGTTGGAAACCGAGGGCAACGAACTCATTATGGACTTTAACGGAGACGGATGCGTTGACTTACTCGATGCGCTTCTTGTGCTTCGCAGGAGCATTGGCGCAGCATAACCGTATCGCTGACCACGCCCTTCTCGATGACCTTCACGAGGTTCGCAAGGCTTTTCTCCACTTCCCTGCGCTTCGAGATACGCGGTGTCGTTGTGGTTCTTCTCGTAATACTCCGCCGCATTCAGAGCGAGCGCCGTCACGTTCTCCTCGTCGTCAACGATGTTGTGCAGGGCGAACAGCACCATGTCCTCCAAGTCCTGCTTGCGGGCCTTGTGCAGGTGGCACTCTTTCCTACGCTGGGCGGAGCAATAGTAGTAGTAATACGTCCGTCCGGTCGCACTCGTACCGGACACGCCCTGCATGGTGATCCCGCACTCACCGCAATAGAGCTTGCCCGTAAGCCAATAGCGCGGAGCCTCGTTCTCGTCCATGCCGTGCGCCCGCTGGGAACCCTTGCGCTTGTTCTCGACGAACCGTCTTTGCGCCCTGTCGAAAGTCGCCCTGTCGACAAGGACGGGCATTCCGTCCTCGACCACGATGTCGCCGTGGTGATACTCGCCGATGTAGGCGCGGTTCTTGAGCATCTTGTTCAGCATGTTCACGCTGAACTTCGCGTTCCTCGGCGTGCGCAGACCCTGCGCGTTCATCTCCTCGGCAATGGTCTTCAGCGGCTTGCCCGATGCGTATTCCCCGAACGCCCACTGCACAAACGGCGCTGTGTTCGGGTTTGGGATGTACTTCTTCGTGGACCTGTCCACGTCGTAGCCGAACAGCTTGTGGCCGTTGTACAGGGCGTGCTGCGCGTTGTAGTCCATGCCGCGCTGGATGTTCTGCGACAGCTGGCGGCTGTAATACTCCGCCATGGCCTCCATCAATCCCTCGATGAGGACGCCTTCGGGTCCCTCCGTCGGGATATTCTCGGCGAGCAGGTGAATCTCGCATCCCGCGTCGCGGATTTTCTTCTTCGCCATCGCCAGAACGTATTTGTCGTGTCCCAGACGGTCGGTCTTCCACATGATGAGGGTATGAGGACGGATTTTTGCGACTTCCGACAGCATCTGCTGGAACCCCGGTCGTGCGTCCGTGGTGCCGGATATTGCCGCGTCCTCATACTCCTGCACGATTTTGAAGCCGTGCGCATCCGCCCATTCGTGGGCAAGCTCGCGCTGCTGTTCGATGCTCGCGTCGTTTTGCGAGTGGGACGAAAAGCGATAGTACGCTATCGCAAGGTTGTTGTCGTTCGGTGCGAATCTCTTCTTACGTGCCATAGGTTCACCCCCTCCCGTAATTTCTGCTTATAGGCTTTCACGTTAGTTCCTCCTATATGATGAATTGCGTAAATACGCATTTAATTATAAAGCCCGCCGCCCAAAAGAGCGACGGGCTTGCTATTGCTATTATCACGGACCAATCAATCTGTTCGTGCCGGTCAGCGCTCCGAACTCGTCCTTATCTTCAATCGAGAGAACCGCGTCATTCCAAACACGCAATACGTTCTGGTCGAAAATATATTGAATTGAACGCATAATGCGAGACGGTTCATACATCGACCTATCTAAAACAATTTCTGGAACAACGGCAAGTTCCCACTTCTCGTTTGAATTGCGCGACAGTATGGGAATAAGCCCATCATCTAGCGCAGACGAATAACGTGCAAGTAAAGAATTTCCATTAGAAAGTTGCGGAGGCATAGGCGATGATTTAAGAAGTGACTTCGTGTCCTTATAAGCTAATTTGTATGTCATATCCATGGCAAAATACGGAGTGACTTTGCCGTCGAATGGATTCAGATATATATGATTGAACCAATCAACATCAACAATGCAGCCGTGAACCGTGCCAGCACCTCCAATGGTGCGTATTTCTTTTGAGATGATGGATAATGCTCTTTGATACGGTGCGAATGCATCTCGCACCTTCTTAATATACCGAGAAAGATGACTATCATAGTAGTCAATATCACGATTCAGCTTATGACGCCTACCTCCCTCTAAAAGGCAAAGGCTGCTTGCGCTTTTTATCACAAACATATAAACGCCGTCATGTTTTATCGCATACAAATTGCCGGGATATTTCATGCCCTGCATCATAATGCCTTGGCATCGATTGAACTCTATGTATTGCTCACGTGATATTTCGTGAACGCCATCGGGGTAATCATTAAATGGGTCATATCTACGCATATCAACGCTAAAACTATTAAGATGCCAAGTTTTCGGCTTGTAGCCCACCTGATTATCTGCAAAAACAGCAGTTCCGTCAGCATCAAGCAGTAGTTTGTTTTTATGAGTATGTCCGTTCACGTAAACCCATTTGGGGTTATAGCGTTCATTTGACCAATCTTCCATCTGGGTATGAGTCAATACGACAACAGGAAGTTCTTTCGCACTTGCCAAAACTTTTTCATACACAGTTCGGAATCGTTCTGAGCGCGCAAAATCCTCTTCCGGCGATACCGCAGCGCGATAAAGACCCATCTCTGCATTGTAAATAGGGTTCAGCCCGGAGAATCCTATGCCCCCAAGCAACAGGAATGTGGAATTCAAACATACATTGCGAAGCTCTTCAGTATCGGTATTCAAGATTGTTTGCTCATCTAAAATGATTTCAGTTTGACCTTTGTAGACAAGGAACAATTCATTTTCCAATATAGTGGCGTACTTCGATACGGCTTGACGATAGTCGTCAACGATATCGTCCAACGGGCGTGCAGGTTTACACCCTGTTGGGTCACCGTCCCAGAGTTCATGATTTCCAAGGACGGAGATAATTCTTCCTCGCCATCCATCCCATGAGGATAATTGCTCATAAAAGAGCTTTTCCAATGCAATACTATCTGCCACATCCCCGCCTATGAGCAATAATCCTCTCGCATCGGAATCAGAAACAGAAGCCATTAGCTCGCTAATCTTTTCCGCGGTACGACGTTTTATTTCATAAATGGACATATTGCATACATCAAGTGGCCGTTTAGCAAGTTGATGTTCTAAATGAACATCTGTGATGTAATGAATTGTTTTTACAGAATCGTCTAAAACCGTCAAATCATGACTTCGCGAATTAGCATCATCATTTTGGGCAATCAAACTGCTATTTACGCTAGAATCAGGCGTTCGAAGCTCTATAGGCTCATATCCGATAAATGCGTCCATATTCTTTTCCAAGTAATTGAAAATAGAATCTGGAAATCTATCAATGGGAATCGTGGGGTCCCTTCGAAACGCATCAAGACAACGCTTTTTTGTCAGCTTTTCTTTGGGCAGGCATAATATTGCCCTCGGATTTCTCTTCAGAGCATTATCAATAAGCCCCCGATTCATCATATTCAAAGGAATATAGTTCAAATTCATGGGGTCATTTTCAACTAATTCGATACAGAGTTCGGGGGTGATGCACTCAATAGGAGCATCCGCAATGCTCTTCGGCCAACGTCGCACCGATATCGCAACAACCTCTTTGGATATATATTTTTCCGGAATCAGAGATAATATCGATTCATACCAAAAGCCTTGGCGCTCAGGAACAGGTGCCTCAAGGGCGCTCTGCACAAGCTCTTTGCTCAAAAACTTCCTTGGGACCCATTTAATCGCATAGCCATTTGCTCGAACGGCAGCTTTGCAGATAGATTTCCCCTTTTCAGCTTTCATTAAATCTCTGGGCACATACGCAACAGCACTACCCTTAGCGCTATTGCGAACAGCTACACAGCATAACTCGTAGCCCTTCTTGCCGCACAGAATCGAATTCGGAACACTGCGCAAAGCGTCGCCGTTATTGCTTACGGCCGCAATAGACATATCTTCATCCCGAAGATTCTCTGGTACATATTCCAAATTTAAACCATTTTTACGTACTGCGATTTCGCATATTTCGCGAGTGAGATATTTTTTTGCCACAAGTTTCAGTATCAAACAATACGGGTCAACTACGTTAAATGAACTAACTGCCTTATACACAAGCCTCTCAGTCTGAGCTTGTTTCCCAAGTTCGCTCAGACGGTTATACCAAAAAAAGGGAGAAGTCGGATTATCTGGACTCCGCCTATTCTCTATGTGTTCGATTAGCCCCTTCGTGCACACAATGCGACCGTCATCCTCCATATTTTCACCTCCCTGCATTTTCCATATGCTCCTGCACCCACTCATGGATAATCGCGGCAATCGTCGTCTCGCGCTCCGCAGCCATCATCTTGAGCGCCTTCTTATCGCTCACGGTGAGCGACAGCGAGAGCGTCGTGCGCTTCTCCTCCTTCGTTGTATCGGCGACGACAGCCTTCTCTATCTTCTTCTGCTCGGCCTCGCGGTCGGCAGCGTATTTCTCGAATATGTTTGCCATGGCTCGACCTCCTTTAATCATTTATACATTTGTACAATTATACATCATCGAGACGCATTTGTCCAGAGGGACAACGCCTCTGACCTGCGGTTATTCCTTCGGGAACCCCGCAGCCTCGCGCACCGTGCCCACCAGAGCAAGAGTCGCCTTCGCCGCCTTGCCGCGCCGGTCGAACTCGACCACGGACTTGCCGGCGGCTCCCGCCTGAACGAACGCCTCGGACTGGGGCAGCGTGGCCACCGTCTGGTCGCCAGCCAGACCCTCGAACCACGCCATGAAGTCGCGGGACGCCTTGAAGCGGTTCCACCCGTTCATCACGTAGACAATCTTCGCGTGGCCGTTCTTGAATACCGCCTTGCGCATGCGCATCAGCGGCTCGATGTTGACCGTTACGTTTTTAACAATAATAGTCTTTTTTGCCAAACAGGAGCGTTTCAAACTCGTTGCAAGGAGCATATAAGCCGATACTCATTTTTTTTGATATAATTCCATCGCTTTCTTTTTCCGCAGTCGGATCTACCGATTGAATCCATTCGATTATCTCCGGACACTTCAGCGTGAGTTCTTTTCCGTTTACAATTACAAGCGTATCTGAACAGATTTCAATTGCCTCTAAGGCATTTTCAGCAGAGTAAAACAATTGAAAACAGCCGTAGTCATCAGTTGTATTCTTGCTGGAGCTGCTTTTTTTAAATTCGGCATAATCATTACCGAACGCATGTCTTACAACAGTGCGATCTGTTCCAAACGCAACTCCGTTAACGGATTCGGTTAATTGTATTTCGAGTTTTTTCATTAAATTTTGCCTCCTTGTTCCAACTTGTCTACGTATTCAAGCATTTCCTTAATTTGTGCATCGTATTTATCGCCGAATTTCCCTCTGATATCATCGATATCCATTTGAATTGCTCATCTGAAATCACCTTTATCTATCAGCTCCTTTTGTTTCGCTCTATACTCTCGCGCCTCTATGGAGTTTCCGCAACTGGCTGTCTTGCGATGGTCCTCTTTTTTCATTTCAATGCAAGGTCCTTCCGCGCGATCCAAAGTAGAACTTGCATCGGCCGGCATATGGTGCGCTTCCACATTCTCATGTTTGTTTTCCTGAGAGTAATTTTTTACGTCTTCATAGCTTCCGCCGCCATACTTGACTGGGTTGTTTTCTTTATCGAACTTGCTGTCCCAGTATTTTTGCGCCTCGTGTGGTGTCATTTTGCTTTGAGGCTCAATGCATTTAAAACCGTCCGCAGTTGGTTTCTTCATTTCTGTCAATTCGGAGGACCTATTAATCTCAAGCATTAAAACACTCTCCCTTCTTTGCTGTAAATCTCTGTGAAACGGCAAAAAATGTTCTGATACGCTGAATCCCGCAACGATTGCTCATAGAGAATCATTGATAATACCAAATCAATTTGCTCACTCGAATAATTCGTGATTAGCGGTTTCAAACCGGACACCACGGAATGAACCCAGTCCATTATTTCGGAGCAATGCTCGGAAGCTTTGATAGCTTCTCCGGCGGCGAAAAAATCATAGACCAGATGTCTCAGTGATCCGATCGCATTCTCGTCAGAAGAAGATATATATTCGATGAAATCTCGCTTCACGTTTATATCCAGTTTTGACTTAATAATCATGAACTTCAACTTTATAAGATCTTTACGATTTTTTTGTTGAAAGATCTCCCTGTTCATAATGCAGTCGAGCAGCGACTCAGCAGCCATACTACCATCATAATCCGCCTGCGGTTCTTCATTATCGGGCGAATAAGAATACATTTCCTGCGGCATTTCGAATTTGTTTACTTTGCACAGAACGGGCTGTATCCACTCATTCTGATAAATTGCCGCAACACCGCACGGCAGTTTTGCCAACTCAACAATTTGATCATCGTTCAAGTTTGCTGCTCCGCCCACAAGCTCACGATCGCTGCGATCCGGAAGACGCATTATAATCTTGGTATTCGTATTTCGAATTACGGAAAGGTCAAGCAACCCCGGAGCTTGATCCGCAATGATGAAACCCTCTCCGTAAGTACGCATTTCCGCTATGGCGTTGGCAAGCATTTCAACGCTCTTACCCATCAGATTGGCACTTTCGGAAGAAATCTCGGTTGACGTACGTTTCAGCAGGTTATGGGCTTCTTCAAGAACCGTTATATGATTCAATTCCGAATTCATACCCGCTGCGCCTGCCATGCGATATTCCTGAAGCTTTAATACGAGCATTCCCATAATAAGCGACTTTGTTTCGGACGAACCAACCCTGCTCAAATCAATGATCACATTTCTGTCAAACAGATCCCTGTCTGAAATATCATCACAGGTAAAAATCATGCCGTTAATGCCGTTTGTAAGTGATTGTAATCTTGTCAGCAGTGAACCCTTATAAGCACCTTTGTTCTCCGCGTCATACTCGCTTGAATCAATAATCTCTCTGATATTTCTTGCAACATCCGCAAAAGACGGATACAGCATTTCTTTGTATCGATTTTGGGAAAGGGTAAGATTCCAACCGCAGTCCGCATACGACTTCTCAACGGCGCTTTTCAATACGGCGGGCATGGCTGCATACATCGGCCAGCAAACATTAAAAATCTCAACCAATCTGTCCAGATGTTCCAAAATATGTATGCCCTGAGGGAAACTGAACGGATTGATTCTCAGCAGCGGACTGACTGCCGGATTGGTTCCGTACACATACACATCATCCTGCGTTCCGAAAACATGCTTATACTCGCCTTTTGCAGGTTCAACAACCATGAACTTGACATTCTGATTCAAAGCTTCGTTAAGAAGCTGATAAACGGTGTTGCTCTTGCCGGAACCGGTACTGCCGGTAATAAAAGTATGCGATGCAAGAGAGCTCTTCGCCAGTCGAACATCGGTTTTTTCAATATGATTCATATGAAAAATTTTACCGATGTCAAGCTCGGTTTTTACGGTTGGTACCGAGTCGTAAGAAACGATGTTTCTGCCGAATTCGGCGCACTCAATAACCGGAAGCCCGGCAACGGACTTTCGGGGGAAGTTAAGGGAGTATGCCAATTCTTTGCCCGAAAGACCGGTTGTTGCGGTTACAATTGGCGGATATACATTGTAAGTCGGGTCCTTCTGCGCAATGTCGGGATTTAACCCAAACAAAGGGTGGCGCAGTTCACGAAGGTAATTGCAAATTTCCCGTGCGTCATCGCTGGTTTCACCCATATCGCCGCGCCATAGGTTAATTGCGGACTGCGACATATAGGATTCTTCACCTTGTGTCAGCGCAATATAAGAATGTGCAACATTGTTTGCCGTATTTTCATCTTCACTGAGAACATAAGCCGCAAAGTCCCACATACCCAAAGCAGTGCTGAGTTCCAATCTCTTCATTTGAGACTCAAGGAGCTCAAGCGCATGTTTAATATTGTAATTCACAAAGCTCTGAGTGATGCCTTCACTCTTGCCTATCGTTGCGGTAACTGTTGAGCTGCGAGCAAAATTGGCACCGAAATTAGCACCGAAATTGACACTTCGGAACGCACCTGCGGTTCTTGACAACGAGTTGCTGACTGCCCGTCCGAGAGTTTTTGCAACAGCACGGCCGACGGACGAGTTCACCGCTTGGTTGGTCAGGGCGGAAATTGCCGTGCCTGCGGATTTTGCAATTGCCTTACCTGTGGATTCCGATATGCTCTTTGATACGGAGTCCGATATTCCCTGCGTCACCGCATCCGAAGCATTCGTTCCGATTTGGCTTGCTGTGCTGCTTTGCAATGCCTGACTGTAGTTCGCCGTTACGCGGGTTCCGCTAAAACCAACACTTGCTGAACCTCCGAGTGTTTCGGAGTCTCCGACTGTATCCGTTTGCGAGGAATTTGTTCCCTGAGTGTGAGTGCTGCTGCTTGTTTCGGCGGTGCCGGTTGTGTCCGTAACGGAACTTCCCGTTGAATCTGTCACGGATTCTCCGGTTGAGTCCGTAACTGTTTGCCCGGTTGTATCTGTGACACCGTTGTTTGTGGAATCGGTTTCCGTCCCGCCGGTTGAGTCCGTGACACCGTTTGTATTGGTTGTTGCTTGATTCTGTCCGTTCTGAATGCCTGCGCTTGCACCGATATTTATGCCTACCGCAGCGGAAGAACCGGCGGAATTCTGTTCGGTGTATGTAAAATTCGTTGTCCACGACGCGTAGGGAGCAAGCCCCGAATACATTTCGGAAAGTTTGAGCTTTCTGTTGTCAACATCGTGAACAGGTGTTGCAAGCAAGATAATGATGTATTCTTTGGCACGCTTGTCCGGAACGATGCCGTCAAGCAATTTTTCTATTGTTTGACTGATAAACTTTTCTGACTTTTCCGCAGGCACGTTGGAAGCAATTGCAACGGAATACGGAATATCATTCCGAAGGCAGGGCAAAACTCCGATGCCAACCTTATCCGACCATTCGGAACCCGGAAAGTTGCCGCGGATCGCATCTGCCAAACGAGCCCTGTAGTTTTCGGAGTCAATGTTGTTATCTGCATTCTGCGTGTTGGTAACAGCCAAATACACATGAGTTGATTCGTATGTTCGGTGAAAGACCAAAGAAATATTGCACTTATCGTTGGATAAAACTTGGTAAACATTTATAAGCTTCTCGATGCTGTTTTCGTTTTTGTCGGTTACCCACTTGGTTATATTAAAAAAACGAATGTTCCGCGCCGTATCAAAACTTGTACCGTATTCAAACTCCCTCTCGATCGGAACATACAATTCCTTGAGCTGGGTAAGATACGATTTATAAATTTCAATGCTGTTTGCCGCAAGAAGCCGTTCTGTCAACTTCTATGCGCTGCTGTCCGTCGGGTCCGGCATTTGAGAGAGATACGCATCTCTTTGCTGTTGAACCTTTTGCAGCTGTTCCGGGCTCAATGAAGACAGCTTTGAAATACCGTCGGCCACTTTGCCGCCGGCTCTGGAAAGTAAACTTTTCGCACTCATTATTCAATCTCGCTTTCTGTGAAAATAGTCTTAAGTTAGCCTTGAACGAATCAATATTCTTTCCAGTCCATCATCCTTCGAATTTGCTCTGAGTACTCCCGAAGTTTCAGCTTTCTTGATTCAAGTTCCGCAATTCGTTCCGTTTCTTCTCTTATTATTTCGGCTTGATTATAAAGCTGAGGGCTGAATTCAACAATATTCTCGATTACAGTATCGAGCAAATTGTTCATCCATTCGTCAAAGCTGTTTGCATGGCTGCTTTCAAATGAGTTATAGATTTGCTGGACCATCAACCGCAGCTCGCTGTTGAAACGTTTGGTCAGCTTGTCGATATTAATGCGGTTTGTGTCGCCGAAAAATTTGTAAACGAACGCCGCTTTCTCGAAAATCGATTCCGCATGATTCTCGAAAGCCAATGCCTGATACTGAATGATAATGCCTGCAAGCTCACTGCGCTCTTTCTCGTTCAGTGCCGAGGATTGCGTCACGATTTTTGCCATTGCATCCTTGAAGCAGGATGTTCTGTTTTCCCAATATGCTCGTGACTGCACCTCAAGAAGCGTTTGCGCCTGTGTGACATAGGCTGTAAATAAATCCTTCACGGCATTCATAAGTTCATCGGAGGAAATGCGGTCAACTTCTTTACGGGTTTCACGCAATTCTGCTTCATTGTCACGAATAGCTTTCGCATCCTCGAAAACGCGCTTTCCGGCTTTTTTAATGGACGGAAAGATTCCTTCCTTAGGCATGTTTGAAAAATATTTAAGGAAGTTGGCCCCAAGGGATCTCCTGGAGTCACGCAACTTGTTTTTGCGTTCCTCCACAGCTTTTGAATCTGCATTTATGCGAAGAAATTCTTCTTCCTTCTCCTTTAGTGTCGTCGCATCAACTGCAACATTGACTTCATCAACATACTGAGCCATGTGCCCCGCATAGTTTTGCAAAAACTCTGCTTCCAGTTCCTGACTTTGCTGTTGAATTTCAGCGATTAAAGCTTGTTTTTCTTTTTCAAGATTTACATGAACGCGCTCGCGGTATTCTTCACGCTTTCTGGTTGCAGCGGCAATTTCTTCCGATGTGATTCGAATAACCCGGTCTAAAAACAGCCGGGATTGCTGGCACTTATTGTAAGGTGAAAAAACGTCTGCAAATGAACTGACAGCCTGCTCAACACTGTACAACCCACTGTTTGCATACACCAGGTTTTTATTTTCAGCGCAGCGTTCATTATAGCGGCGTTTGATTTGCTCAGGCATAATGTTGTAACGATACAACTGTTTATAGAAGCGAGATGACGGATTGGAGTATTTGTTGTACTGATCCTCAAAAATCTCTGCATTGTGATCATCAATAAATCTCTGGTCGTTCTTTGCTCCCAAACCCATGATGGATGACACAAAATATAAACCGCCTGCATACATTTGTCTCGGTATTGCAAGACTCAGAATACGATCCTGATCATCTTCGTTAAAACCGTCCTTTTTGAGCGATGCAGCATCAGCCTTGTTTACAACAATCATGGTAAAGCGATTATCAAGCTCCTTCATATTGTTAATTGCCTGATACAGTTTATCGTTATCGGTGCTGTCCAGAGTATTAAATTCCGAAACAAAAATCGGCAAGCCGTTCGACAAATCCTCCATCGCTTTTTTTAACACATGGTAATGATTCAGGTTTGATGCGGAGTTCGATCCGGGAGTATCGAAAATCACAAACCTCTTCTTAATGTCCCAATTTCCGTCATCATCAAACGGAGCATCAATTTCGATCAGATCGGAAATTTCTTCTCCTGCTGTCCGGTTGGCATATGCATTTATAACACTTAGAACGCGATGCAGCTTTAACGGAATGCTCTCACGCTCAATTTCACTCAAAACGCTGTTCAAATCTTCTGCCAGCGGATTGTCGTGACTGTCAGTAAGGAATTTATAGCTCTCTGCAGAGAATCGGATTCGAACACTCCTGCCGTCAAATTCGAATTTTACCACTGCTCTGTCACTCTGATCCGATTGCGCAATTTTATAAATCTTAGCCGTGGTTGGTTCATCGCTGCTCGGCAGCAGTTCATATCCTACCAATGCGTTAATAAAAGTGGACTTTCCGGAGCTGTAATTGCCTATTACGCAAATTGGTATAATGTCATTGGATGCATCGGAGAATTTATCCAGTTCTCTCTGAATTTTGCTTTTGTCTGAAACGCTTTCGGAAACAAGGGGAGCGAGTTCTTTGAAAACATCAATAACATCATGGAGGATATCACGGGCATTTTCAAGACATATCGGAGATCTGCTCAGTTTTGCTTTGTCCGAGTATTCATTGTCGCTGCAAACAGATTCAAGCTCATGATATTCGTCGTCGGTCCCCTCGAACACAATCTCAACCTTTTCAGAACCTGCATAATATGCGCCGATAATTGCATCAACAATTTGTTTGACCTTAAACGGGAAGAAACCAACCACAAAGTCATTTCTTAGCAGAGGGCTGTTGGGACATGTAATAACATCAATACTTATCCACTCATCCAAAGCATCATCCCATGTCTTGAATTCCGTCTTTTTATGATACGGGTTGCTCTTAATCTTTATCTTCACCATTAATTCCTCCTCCTCGCAGATAATGCATTAAAAACGCGAAATCCACATCAAATATTTCACATCTGTACATATTCTCGGTGTTTTGATTCACGTTACGAGTTTCACGGCACATCGAACAGCAGAAACATTAAGCTGAGCGGGAACTGCATTCACACCGATGCAATACACCGATGCAATACACCGATGCAATACACCGATGCAATACACCGATGCAATACTTCCGTGTTTCCGATATTCGGCACAAAATTACCCTGTCGAAACCTCATAGCATGAGATTTAAAAAACTTTTCAGTCCGCAGGCTCGCGTTCGCGCTCGCGGCCGAATCAACCGCATCAATTGATTTGCCGCATAAAGAATACTCCTTCGCGATCGCAAAACATTTTGTGCTCTTTTTCGGCAGAAACTGTCTTTGTTCGATATTGTTATTATAACATATTCATAAATAGAATGGTAGACCGATCAACTATATTTTCATTGTTTTTTCAAACGAGCTGACCGGCAAAACAATCGTGCGTATGGTTTCAATGCAGGTGATCCGCTTCGAATGCAGACAGAGGCGGTTTCCGAAAACTCTGCTCCGAAAAGCATCATCAGAAACAAGCGGGATGCAGCCATTGCCGGAAAACGGTGGTGAGTACGTTCACGACTTACATGCCAGGCAGTCTTGCGGTATAATCTTGTTGAGGTATAAAGTCCTCTTTGATGAGTTTGGTTTTTCTACGCCGTATTCTTCATCAATTCGGAGAGTTTTGCCTCAACTCTTGACCCCATCTTTGGTATAGCACCAATTTAAACAGCCCCGTTCCCGCATTTGCGCGGGTTCGGGGCATTTTGATACAGTCGAAGAAAGGTTCGATTATTTACCTGAAATCATAAGCTTTTCAACAAGGAGACTCGGAGAGCCGACTCTGCCGCCGCCGGGAAAGCCGAAACGCAGGTCGCTGCCTGCGGCGATAACGGAATTCATAAGCGAGAGGAAATTGCCGGCACAGGTAATCTGGTCAACGGAACGGATGACACTGCCCTGTTCAACAAGCAGTCCTTTTGCAATCAACGAAAAATCGCCGCTGACGGGATCGAGTCCGCTGTGAAGGCCGCCGAGTTCGGTAACGACAATTCCGCTGTCAAGTTCGGAAACAAGCGTATCATAGCTCTTTTCGCCTTTTGCAATGAAAAAGTTGCTGGGAGAAACTCCGACCGGAGAGGCGACACCGGCGCGTCCGGCGTTGGAGGTGGAGGCAACACCCGCCTTTCGTGCGGTTTTAAGATTGTGAAGAAAGCTCTTAAGTATGCCGTCTTCAACAACAACAGTTTTTACGGAAGGTGTTCCTTCGGCATCGAATGCGCGGGGATTATCCTCCTCGAACGGATCGTCAATGATTGAAATGCAGGGATTTGCTATGCGCTCGCCGAGTTTGTCTTTCAACAGGGAAAGTCCCTTTTGAACGCTGTCTGCGGAGAACATGCCTGAAAAAGCGGAAAGCAGATCCGTTGCTGCATCGCTGCGCAGAAGGACACGATATTCACCGGAATCAACGGCAGAAGCATGGAACTGCATCAGTGCATTGTCGACACTCTCTTTGATAATGTCCCCGCAATCCAACATGCCTGAGCCGAATTTGAAAGCAAAACTTTCGCGCTCGTCTTCACCGATGCGCAAAATCGGTTCAATGACAGCAACGGAGTATTTGTTTTCCTTATCGGCACAAAGTCCGTACGTGTTATGGATGCGCGTGGTCTCAACACCCGTTTCAACCGCACAGTAAGCAACACGGTTTACTCGGTCGTCAAAATCGAGAGTATCGCGTTCAAGTCTCAATGCAAGCTCGATTTTTTTGCTTTCGCTCATGTCCGCAACAGGGTTCTGCTTTTGGTTTATTGCGGGATACTCGCATTTGCTCTGCATGGGGTTTTCGTCATTGTTTTCAATAACACGGGCATTGTCGATTGCACTTTCAACAAGAGCATCGGCGTTGTCGAAAACTTCGGTGTAGGCATAACCCGTTTTGCCGCCGAAAACGACACGCAGATTGAGTCCGCAAGCGTGTGCGGAGGTGTATTTGCTGATTTCGGAATTCAGCACATTAACCGAAAAGGACTCATCTTCACGGAAAAAAACTTCAGCGGCTTCACAGCCTTTTTCAAGTGCAGCCTTAAAGCAGGCTTCTTTAAAGGATTCAAAAGTCATTACAGCGCGCCTCCTTTGCCGCCGACAGTGATTTCACTTACGCGAATGCGCGGCTGGCCGACATTTGTCGGAACGCTGCCGGATGATGAGCCGCACATGCCCTGACCCATCCACATCCTTCTGCCGATGCGGTCGATTTTCATAAGAACGTCCGCGCCCTTGCCGATGAGCGTTGCACCGCGGACAGGGCAAAGAATCTTGCCGTTTTTAACCCAGTAACCTTCAAGAACGGCGAAATTGAATTCACCGGTGAGAGGGTTCACGGAGCCGCCGCCCATCTTTGCGGCGAACAAACCGTCGCCCATGGTTGCAAGCATGGCCTCTTCATCGTCAGTGCCTTCAGCGAAGAAAGTGTTGGTCATGCGGGAAGTGGGTGCATATGTATAATCCTGTCGCCTGCCGCTGCCGGTGACAGGGTGGTTCATAAGGCGTGAACCGAGTATGTCAACAAGGTAGCTCTTGAGGACTCCGTTTTCAATAAGAACGTTGCGCTGAGCGGGATGTCCCTCATCGTCAAAGCACATGCTGCCCCATTCGCCGGGCATCGTCCCGTCGTCAACCGCCGTCACGATATCGCTTGCGATTTTTTGACCGAGTTTGTTGCAGAAAACAGAATTCCCGCGGCCGACGCTGGTGGCTTCAAGCCCATGCACGCAAGCTTCATGCAGAATAACACCGCCAAAGCCCCCGTCGATAACAACGGGAACCATTCCTGCCGGGCATTCGGGTGCGTGAAGCATTGTTACCGCAATACGTGAAGCTTCTTTGCCGACGGTTTCCGGGTCGATTTGCTGATAAGCTTCGAATCCTTTTCCAAACCCGGGACCTTCATAACCTGTTTGCGCTTCGCCGTTTGCCATTGCAACCGATTGAATCATCAGCCTTGTTCGCGGCCGACGATCCTCGGCATAAACGCCATCGCTGTTGCAGACCGCAATGCGATGGTCGCAATCCATATACGCCGCAACAACCTGAGTGACTTCGTTTGAATAGGCCTTTGCTGCTGCTGTGCCGCTGCGCAAAAGCGCGATTCTATCTGCGTTTTTTATGGTTGAAAAAGGTATTTTTTGCTCGTATCCGCCGATGCGTTCAACGCAGACGGATTTAGCTTCGAATTCCTTTGCTTCGTTAAGTGCGGATGCCGCCGCCTTTGCAGCTGCAATTAAAGCGCTTTCGCTTGTGTTCGCAGTGTATGCATATGCGCTGCGCGTGCCTTTGAGGACACGCACGCCTGCGCCGGCTTTGCGCTCATAGCTTGCATTGTCAACTGCTCCGTCAACCATTTTTACCGTGTTGAATTCGGTATCCTGCATGTAAAGTTCAGAAAAATCCCCGCCCGTTCTGAGTGCAGCCTCAAGAACGGCCTCTGAAATGCTCTTGTTTATCAAGCCGTAACCTCCATGATTTTGTTCCAAGCATATTATACCAATTTTATACCGAAAACACAATATTATTGTGTTGCCTGCGCATTCGGCGAAAACGGAGAAAAAACTACTTCAGTTTCGCCCGTTTCAGCCGCAATGCATTTGTAAGCACCGTAACTGAGCTGAGGCTCATTGCAAGTGCAGCAAGCATGGGGTTAAGCAGCGGTCCGCCGAATGCATACAGCAAACCCGCCGCAACGGGAATGCCGAGACAATTGTAAGCGAATGCCCAGAAAAGGTTTTCCTTAATGATTCTGAGCGTTGTGCGGGAGAGCAGAAGTGCATCGCTGATTCCGGTGAGTTCACCTTTTGCAAGCACAATATCCGCACTTGCGGCAGCAACGTCCGTGCCGGTGCCGATTGCAATGCCGACGTCGGAGAGCGCGAGTGCGGCAGCATCATTTATGCCGTCTCCGACCATTGCAACAAGGTGCCCTTGTTTTTGAAGTTCTGCAATGCAATCGTTTTTGTCGGAGGGGAGACAGCCGCTCTTCACGTGCTCTATGCCGACTTGCTTTGCAACGCTTTCGGCCGTGTGCGCATTGTCTCCGGTGACGAGCCAAACATCGATGCCGTGTGCTTTAAGTGTCCGGACCGCTTTTGCGGAGGAAGGCTTTATTGCATCCGCAACGCCGATTATTCCGCGGTACATGCCGTCAACGGCAAGCATCAGCGGTGTGCAGCCGGACAAAGTAAGCTCGTCGAGTGCGGCTTTATCGTATTCGATTTCCGTTTCGGAAAAAAGTCGTTCGTTCCCGATAAGAATGCTTTTGCCGTCGACGATCGCTTTCCCACCGCGTCCCGCAAGGGCTTCGAATTCCTTCGGTGCGGAGAACGGAATACTTTTTTCAGAAGCATAGTCCGTGACTGCCCGCGCAAGCGGGTGTTCGCTGGAGGCCTCACCGCATGCAAAAAGGTGCAGAAACTCTTTTTCGTCAATGCCGTGCGGAATAACTTTTTCAACAACCGGGCGCCCCTCTGTGATTGTGCCTGTTTTATCAAGAATAATCGTGTCAATTTTGCAGGCATGTTCAAGAGCTTCACCGTTTTTGATAAAAATGCCGAGTGATGCGCCGCGCCCCATGCCGACCATGATAGCCGTCGGAGTTGCAAGCCCGAGTGCGCAGGGGCAGGCGATAACAAGTACTGAAACAAAAATCTTAAGCGCAATGCCGAAACTTTGCCCTGCAAGCAGCCAAATGACTGCGCTTACGAGTGCAATTGCGCCGACAGCGGGCACAAATATGCCGCTGATTTTGTCTGCAAGCCCGGCAATGGGAGCTTTACTGCCCTGCGCCTGCTCAACCATGCGAACCATGCCGGAAAGAACGGTATCATCGCCGACGCGGCGCGTTTTGTATGTGAAACTGCCGCTGAGATTGACGCTGCCGCCGATGACCTCGTCCCCGGGCTGTTTATCGACGGGAATGCTTTCGCCGCTGAGCATGGATTCATCGACACTTGTTGTGCCGTCGATTATTTCGCCGTCAACGGGGATGCGCTCACCGGGGCGAACGCGGATGATCTCACCCACAACAAGCTCATCAACGTCAACCTGCTTTTCGCTTCCGTCTTTTGCAACAACACATGCGGTGTCCGGTGCAAGCCCGATGAGCTTTGCAATGGCATCGCCCGTGCGGGATTTTGCACGCTGTTCGAGGTATTTGCCCAACATGACGAGAGTGATGATAACACCGGCGGATTCAAAATACAGCCCTTCATGCATCATATGATGCTGTCCTTTGAATATCAGTACGGTTGAGTAAACGGAATAGGCAATTGATGCAATTGTGCCGACGGCAATAAGCGAATCCATATTCGGGTGCAGTCCGAATATCGCCTTGATTCCGCGCACATAGAATGCTCTGCCTGCAAAAAGCACGGGCAGCAGCAGAATCATCTGCGTAACGGCGAAAGCCCGCGGTTCGGTGATGAACGCGGGGACAGGAAGCCCTACCATGTGCCCCATTGAAATATAAAAGAGCGGAATTGCAAACACTGCGGCAAGGATAAGGTTGCTGCGCCTTTTTTTGATGTCAAGCCGACGCCGCTCGGCATCGATAGCGGATTGCTTCTTCGCCGAAACGACCGGAGCAATGCCGAACCCGACTTTTTGCACGGCGGCAAAAATCTCATCGGAAAGGTCATTTGCACTTCGTACAAAAAGTTTTTCTGTTGAAAGATTGACGCTTGCAGCGTCAACTCCGGAAATGCGGCGAACGGCGCGTTCAACCGAGGCGGAGCAGGCGGCGCAGCTCATTCCGCTGATTGAATATTCCTTTATCATAGAAAGAAAACCTCCTGTAAGCATAATTGCGGATTGCCCGATGCAAGGCATGATGTGTAAGCATGGGCTAACCGCAGCTCTATTTTACAACATTTTCCGTTTGGGGGCAACGGGTTTCGATAAAAAACAGCGTTGAATCCGCTGTCGATTCGGGAGCGCTGTTTTCATGGAAACAATAAATTCAAAGCCCCTTTGCAAAGCCAAATTGTTATGCACACGCATGATATATGATTACTTTGCGCAGTCGAATTATGCAGAACAACATATAATGCGCGGGTCTGCTCATATTATTATTGCATGAGGAACGAAACAGAATGCAAAAAATATCGCATGAGCAAGGCAACGGGTGCTTTGCTGACGAAGCTTGATCTGCCGGAGGGTACGCTTGACAACGTGCCGTGCATACGCATATTCGGAAGAAATACTGCGGAAATAGAGAATCACCGCGGCGTGCTGGAATTTTCGGATTCAAAGGTTCGGCTGCATACCGCACTCGGAATACTGAGCATTGCCGGAACCGAACTCAGAATCTGCTGCGCGGATAAGCAGACCGTTGTATGCACGGGCGAAATAGCTGCGGTCGAATATGAAAGCTCACGCTGAAGACCGTGGTCGGCGGGCACGGAAACTGATTCGAATACATCATTCTGCAAAGAAAAATAGAAGGAAATCGGAGCGGCGAACAGATATATGTTTTTGTGGAAATTTACTCGGGGATATGTTAAAATAAGGATGAGGTGCATGCGCCCGGAAAAAATGGTTAATCTTTTGCTGGCGGAGGGCATATCTCTGCACAATATCGAGCGCGAAAATAAAAGCACGATAACAGCCGTCACGGAGACAGGCAACTGCATACCGCTTGTTGAGTTGACGGAATTGCACGGCGGGGAAGCGTGCGTTCTTGAACAGCGCGGGCTGCCCGTGCTGCTGAGATCACTTAAATCGCGTTTCATGCTGATTGCAGTATTGATTATCGGCTTTGCAGCCATGTGCATATTGTCGCACCGAGTGCTGCTGATTGATATTTCCGGATGTGATGCGTTGGAGCCGTCCGAAATTCTTTCGGTGGTTGCGGATTGCGGCGTACGCATAGGAATGCCGTCAGCCAAGTTGAATGCTGAGCGCGTTGCCGATTCGCTTCTGAATGCACTGCCGACGTTGAGCTTTGCGGATGCGGGTATTTGCGGCGTTGTGCTGAAAATCAACGTCAGTGAATACAATTCCGCTGCCTCGACGGAAGAAAACACGGAACCTTGCGGCATATATGCGGACAAGGACTGCGTAATCCTCAGCATAGTTGCAAACAAAGGCAATGCTGCCGTCAGGAAGGGCGCAGCTGTTCGGCAGGGACAGCTTTTGATTGATGGGGATATAACCCCGGAAGGTTCGTCGGAGCGCGTGCTTGTGCATTCCCGCGGAACAATAACGGGTCAGGTTGCTTATCGGTTTTCTGTTGAAATCGGAAAAACAGCTCCCAAACTTTGCCAAAGCGGGAACAGCTGCGAATACACGCAAATAAGTTTTCCGACCCTATTTAAAGGAAAGAAAATGACTCGGGAATCCCGCGTGCTCTATGATGAATTTGAAATTACGCTTGAATCCTGCGAAACATTGGATGCAGGGCTTCTGCCTGTCCGTGTTTACAAAGGCAGGGCGCATGAGCTTGTTGTTGCGGAAAAAAATCTTACATACGATGAGATGACAGCAGCAGCGAACGCGAAGCTTGACGCCGAAATGAAATCATCGATTCCGAAGGATGCAAGAATAATTGCAAAATCGACCGATTTCATACAGCAAGCGGACGGAACGCTTATTGCCGTTTTGAATGTTCAAACGATTGAAAACATCGGATACATTCAGTATTACTGATTGAAAATCAACAAGGCGCGAAGCGGAAAGTTTGAAAATGCTTTAAACGATACGACCGATGCGAAAGTGTTTTTATTCCGCGGCTTTTAAGCAAAAAGTCCGACCGAGGTGTAATCATAAAAAACAGGATATGCAAAATAAAGGAAAAGAACATATGCCGACTGAAAAAAGATACGAAATAAACGAATTGACGGATACGGAAAGCACTGCCGATGCAGGCAATATGCTCAACGGCAAGGCAGTTGTTGATGAACCGACCGTGACCGAATTTACGGAGATTGAGTCCATGGACGAGATAATAAAACTGTTCGGCGTCTTTGACGAAAATCTCAAAATAATCGAAGCCGAAACCGGCACGAACATCGCTGCCGATTCCGAAAAGATCAATATCAGCGGAAAGCAGAGCGCAGTGGATATTGCGCGCAATGTAGTTGAAAAACTGCTTTCGTTGATTAAACGCGGCGAGAATATTGACAGAGGGCGCATACGATACGCAATTGACCTTGCGCGGGAAGGCAATTCGGAGCTGATTCTTGAGCTTGCGGATGATGTCATTGCATTCACAAGCAAGGGCAAGCAGATAAAGTGCAAAACACTGGGACAGAAGCGTTACATAAACGCACTGAAACACAACACAGTCGTTTTCGGAGTGGGTCCTGCGGGCACGGGCAAAACATATCTTGCGGTTGCAATGGCCGTGCTTGCATACAAAAACAAGGAAGTCAGCCGAATCATCCTCACAAGGCCTGCGGTGGAAGCGGGGGAGAAGCTCGGATTCCTGCCGGGAGATCTGCAAAACAAAGTTGACCCTTACCTGCGACCGCTCTACGATGCGCTTTATGATTTTCTCGGTTCGGAAAACTTCCGCATTTTATCTGAGCGCGGGGTGATCGAGGTTGCCCCGCTTGCATACATGCGCGGACGAACGCTGAATGATGCGTATATTATTTTGGATGAAGCACAGAACTGCACCGTTGAACAGATGAAAATGTTCCTTACGCGCTTTGGCGAGGGTTCGCGTGTCGTTGTGACGGGTGACATTACTCAGATAGATCTCCCGCGGGAAAAAACAAGCGGACTTATTCATGCGCTTCGCGTTTTGAATGACGTTGAAGGTTTGAGCATCGTTTATCTCACTGCGCGGGATGTTGTTCGTCATGAAATGGTTCAGCGCATTGTTCGTGCATATGAAAAAGCGGCGGAACGTGCCGCAGAACGTGCGGCGGAGCGCGCTGCTGCCGTTCGTGACGGAGAACAAGTCAACGACGGAGAGCACAGCCGCTCCGGTTCGCGAAGCGAACGGGATGACGGTTTCAGACCGGCAAAACGCTGAAAAGCTTTGCGAAAACTTTGCTTCAAGGTAATGCACGGCGGAAGAGAACGGTCGGGATTTTCTCCGATTTTTATAATCAGATAAAAGCAACAGGAGGACAAAATGCAGAGACAAGCCAAAAAACGCAGCGGAGATGCCGGCGGGGCGGGCGGAACAAAAAGGGCCGTCACCCCGCGAAGCGCGTTTATCGTGCTTGCTTGCACGGCAATTGCAGAGTATTTCGCCTTTTATCTGCGTCTTGCGGATGCGGGCGCAAAAGCGGGAATTCCCCACGGCGGGTATGTGATGTGCGCATTGATTTGCGGAGTTGCTTCACTTGCAACAACGGCGGGATTAGGCTTGCTTTTGTTTGCGGAAAGAAACCGTATAACGAAAAATCTCAAGCAGCTGTTGATAACAGTAATTCTTCTTCTTGTTTCAACGGTGCTGAGTGCGTTTACGACCTGCGTCGGATATGCTTTTACAGCGGCATTCCTCGGGATTATTCTTGCCGCATTGCTTGTCGGAAGACATTGTGCGTACGCATGCACAGCTATGATGGCCGTATATGCAGCTCTGTTTGCCTGTTTGCCCGATGCTGCTCTTGCATATAAGCCGTTGTCAATGCTTGCTGCTGTTTCCGCCGGCGGTTTTGCTGCGGTGATTGCACTGAAAATCAACAAAGGAAGAACTTCGCCGATTATTTCCGGCGTCATCGGCGGGATTGTTTCAGGTATTATCCTTATCTGTGTACAAGCCTTCTTCGGTGTCCGTATTACCGATGTGCTTCTTGACGCCTGCGGCCTGCTTGCAAGCTCTGCGTTGTGCGGCGTGCTTGCAGTCGGGCTGATGCCTGTGTGCGAAAGCATTTTCGATGTAACGACCGAAACGAGACTCAATGACCTTTTGAACAATAACAACCCGTTATTAAAGCGGCTGATGTTTGAAGCACCGGGGACATACCATCATTCCATTCTTGTTGCGGCACTTGCGGAATCGGCGGCGGATGAGGTGGATGCGAACTCACTTTTATGCAAGGTTGCAGCGTATTACCATGATGTCGGCAAACTCACAAGCCCCGCACATTTTATAGAAAATCAGCGTGACTATAACATTCACGATGAACTTCCGCCGGAGGAGAGTGCACGCCGGATAATTTCTCACCAAAGTGACGGAGTGACCTTGCTCAAAAAGCATAAATTCCCGTCCGACGTGATTGAAATTGTTGCGCAGCATCATGGTGATTCAATAGTACGCTTTTTCTATAACAAGGCAGTGAATGATGCGGGTTCGCCCGAGGAGGTTGATGCCGCTGTTTACCGCTACAAAGCAAACAAACCTTCGACCAAGGAAAGCGCGATAATAATGCTTGCCGATTGCTGCGAGGCGGCTGTGCGCTCGATGAAAAATCCGACTCATGAGATGATTGCGGATAAAGTTCACGAAGTGATAAACGGCCTTTGGCTGCGTGAGGACGGGCAGCTCAGCGAATCACCGCTTACGGCAAAAGATATCAAAAAAATCGAGCAGAGTTTCTTAAAAACTCTTTCGGCTCAGTATCATGAAAGGGTGGAATATCCGCCTTTAGAGGAAAAAACAAGTGAACAGCAAGTATGAAGATACAATAAAAAAGAACGGTGAAGACCGAACCGAACGGAACATTAAATCCTCTGCGGTGAGCATTGAAACCATGAATTTTGATGCGGCACAGTCGGAAACCGATGCGGTGCAGAGGGCCGCGCTTTCCGCTCTTGCGATTGAGGGTGCGGCCGGGCGCGGCGTTTCGATCGTTTTGACAGACGATGAAACGATTCATGCTTACAACCGTGAATATCGCGATGTTGACAGGGCGACGGATGTTTTGAGTTTCCCTGCGGATGAAGGTGATGAAATACTCAGCATTCCGGATGATTTCCTGGGCGATATTATGATTTCGGTTCCGCGCGCTGCGGAACAGGGTGCCGCTCTCGGGCATTCGACGGAGCGCGAACTGATGTTCCTTACCGTTCACGGAGTGCTGCATCTTTTGGGCTTTGATCATATGCGGCCGGAGGATGAAACAGTTATGCTTGAACATCAGCGGAGAATAATGTCCGCAATTGCAAAACAAATTGATGGATGCACGGAGTAAATATGAATGGTTTTGAACTGACGGAACAAAAGATTGATCAGCTCGTTGAACTTGCACTCAGGGCGCGCGAACGCGCATATGTGCCTTATTCGCATTTTCGCGTCGGGGCTTGCCTGATGTCAAAAAACGGAACGCTGTATTGCGGCTGCAATATAGAAAACGCCGGTTATACGCCCACAAACTGTGCGGAACGGACGGCGGTATTTAAAGCGGTTTACGAGGGGGAACGTCAGTTTTCAGCAATTGCCGTTGCTTCGGACAGCGAAAATTTTACGGCCCCGTGCGGGGTATGCAGGCAGGTGCTTGCGGAGTTCTGTGATGCGGAAATGCCTGTTATTTGCATAAACAGGGAAGGCAAATACAGAATTCTTTCCCTCGGCGAACTTCTGCCCTTTGCGTTCTCAAAAAAAGATATGGAGTAAACAATGACACAAACACAGAATAAACCAGCATACAGATCCGGATTCGTAACGATAATCGGTTCTCCGAATGTCGGAAAATCAACATTGATGAACCGCATGGTCGGACAAAAAATCAGCATTGTTTCCGACAGAGCGCAAACAACGCGCAACAGGATAACGGGCATTGTGTCAAGAATGGATTACCAGATAATTTTTCTTGACACTCCCGGAGTGACGGCGCCGAAAAATCGTTTGGGCGAATACATGCTGAAAGTCGCATTTGATGCCGTGAACGAGGTTGAAGCGATACTTTTAATGCTTGACGCTTCCGTAGGCATACGCGAAAAGGATGAATTGCTGCTGTCCCGGCTCGGCGAACGATGCGGAAAAACAGCTGTGGTTGCCGCAATTAACAAAAGCGACCTTGTGAGTCTCGGGGATATCGACGAGATTCGCGAACGGCTTGAAAAAGAACCTTACATAAAAGATATTGTTGCAATAAGTGCGGAGACGGGCCGAAATGTGGATAAACTTGAAGCGATTCTTTGCAAGTACCTGACCGAAGGTCCGCAGTATTATCCTGACGATATGGTGACGGATCAGCCTATGTGGGCGATTTGCGGCGAAATGATACGTGAAAACGCATTGAAACTGCTGCGGGATGAGATACCGCACGGCATAGGCATAGGCATTGACAAAATCAAGCTCCGTGAAGACGGGATACACGATGTTTTTGCAACCATTTATTGCGAGCGCGAAACACACAAAGGCATCATAATCGGACACGGCGGGAGAATGCTCAAACGCATCGGTTCGGAAGCGCGGCGTGATATAGAATGGCTTTTCGGAACAAAGGTGAACCTTCAGCTTTGGGTAAAGGTTCGTCCCGACTGGCGCAACAGTGCTTCCGCGTTGAAAGAATTCGGCTTTACTCCCGATTTTTAAGCGACGGACGACATTTGGCGGAAGAGCGGTGCCGATTTTGCAATAATCGCCGATTATTCATCCTTGCGCTGCCCGAAGGCACGGCGGTACCTGAGATAAGCTTCAACATTTCCCGTTGCGGCAAAATCGGCCCAAAGAGATTTTTGTGCTTTTTCGCTGCTTGGAGCCCTGTCGCTTTTTTTGCGAAATGTTTCGGAAAAGAGCGGTTCCTGATTGTCCGCGGTGCCGCTTTCTGTGACTGAATGGTTCATCATGTCCTCCTTTTCGTTGCGGTAACAGATTCGGGAATACTTCGAGCTGCCTTATCGAAGTGAGCTTAGTGTTCCCGAAAAACGAAAAAAAACACATGGGCTTTCAAACGTGCTTACCGGTGTCGGTAAGGTGTGCGGAGCAGCGCGATACGGCGGTATGAATTCAACATGGCATTTGAAACACTGAACGGAATAGTATTGAGATATGCGAATTATCGCGACAACGACCGTATACTGACCGTCCTCACGCAGGAACGCGGTGCTGTCGCTGTTACCGTGCGCAACTGCCGAAAAAAAAGCTCCGCTTCAACTGACGCAGTTTCAGAGCAGTGCTGCTACGGTGAGTTTGTTGTGTATGAACGCGGCGGAATATTGTACGCTTCGTCAACAGCAATTAAGGAATCGTTTTATCCGATAAGGGAGGACTACGAAAGGCTTGTTTCAGCAAACCAGATTCTTCGTTTTGCGGAAATTATTGCGTATAACCATGGCGGCGCGGAACTTTTTCCTTTGTGCTACCATGCACTGAGCTTTCTTGCATACGGAGACAACAATCCGATAGACATTGAACTCTGTTCCACGGCAAAAATGCTCTGCCTTGCCGGCTATAAACCCGTCCTGACGCATTGCGTACGCTGCGGGAAGGATTTGCGAAAGCAGAAGGAGGTTGCATTTTCAAAAGTGCAGGGAGGAACCCTTTGCGATTATTGCGGTGTCGGCTGCCGCGTGATCAGCGCGCTTTCGGCTGAAGCGCTGCGCCGCATGATTTTGCTGCCGCTGCCGCAAATGGGAAGAGTTAAACTGCCCGACAATGTGCGAAAGGAGCTGGATTTGATTATCTATGAGTATGCGGAGTATTCCTTTGAGCAAATAATCAAAGTGCGCGGAAAATAAATATATTGTCAAAAGCCCTTGCATTTTAAGTCGGTTGGAGGTATAATAGCAACTGTTGAGAAAATAGTATTCCTCCTTAGCTCAGTCGGTAGAGCATGCGGCTGTTAACCGCAGTGTCGTTGGTTCGAGTCCAACAGGGGGAGCCACAAAACAGCATTTCATGTTGAAATGCTGTTTTTTTATTTCATTTTAATCCGTGGACGGAGCGGGGTATGAAGTGCAGAAATAAGGTGCTGTATTACAATGCGGCAAATATTGTCACTTTGACGCGGATTGCTGTATAGGCTGTATTGTTTCCGATTAAGTATGGAACAGTGCAGCTCTGTATTGTGTATGCATACTGCGGATTGTACGATATGATCGATGGCATACAAATTGCATACAGAGAGTGAAACGGGTGCGATACTTGACAGCATATTGGATTTATGCTTTGCGGCATCATACGCAGCTAATGTTCTGCCGAAGCTGCAATTCGACAATTGAGTTATTTGGGTGATTGCTGCTGTTATCACAATTCGTGCTTGCAGCGTTGCTGCGGGATTCGTCGCGCTGAGATGGTTTATTATGAGACACACCATCGCAAACAGGATTACCGGCTGCTTGCTGTTCTTGCTCCCGTTTGCAAACCTGCTCTTTTCCGGCAAAGAGCAGGCATTGACTGCAATTGCTGTTTGCAATGCCTGTGCCTGTTTCGCTGCTTTGACAGCAGCGGTTTGGGAAGCGATGATGACCTTTATGGAGATTGCCGGAAATTCAAACGGGAATGCAGGCGGCGGTTGATGCATAAACACAGACTTATGCTCCAAACAAATACAAATATTATATTGAGCCCGTGCAACAATGAGCACGATGTTATATTTGCAAAAGGGTATTGCATAATACGTCCAATGGGTGTATAATACATCTTGTTCGAAGGAACTGATGTTCAAATTCAATATTCCTCCTTAGCTCAGTCGGTAGAGCATGCGGCTGTTAACCGCAGTGTCGTTGGTTCGAGTCCAACAGGGGGAGCCAAAAGCCTTTTGCCGATCGGCAGAAGGCTTTATTCGTACTGTTTTTTGTTTTAATCAAGCCCTCGCCGAATGCTGCGGCGAGGGCTTGTGCATAATGCTATGTTAATTCAATGATTGCTCACCGTCTGAGCGGCGTCCTTCACGCGGACATGTAGCCATCCTTCTCATACATTGCAATATAGTTTTTGAAGAGCGTGCAGAATTCGGCATTGGTCGGTGCTTTTTCAAGCATGTTGATAACCTGTTCCGTAACTTCTGCTGTATTTCCGCCGGAGAGCATCCTGCGCATACGGGTGACGCAGTCAAGCTCATCATCCGTGAGAAGCAGCTCCTCGCGTCTTGTGCCGGACTTATATATGTCAACGGCAGGGAAGATGCGCTTTTCGGAAAGCTTGCGATCCAGATGAATCTCCATGTTTCCTGTGCCTTTAAACTCTTCATAGACCATATCGTCCATGCGGGATCCGGTTTCAACAAGTGCGGTTGCAATAACCGTGAGACTTCCGCCGTCTTCAATGTTGCGTGCAGCACCGAAGAAACGCTTGGGTTTATGCAGCGCACCGGGATCCATTCCGCCGGACAGGGTTTTGCCGGTGGAATTGATGGTCAGGTTATAGGCACGGGCAAGCCTTGTGATGGAGTCCATAAGAACGACAACATCCTTGCCCATTTCAACAAGGCGCATGGAACGTTCCATAACCATTTCGGCAACGCGGGTGTGATGCTCGGGAAGTTCGTCAAAAGTTGAATAAACAACTTCGCCTTTAATTGAGCGCTGCATATCGGTAACTTCCTCGGGACGTTCATCGATTAAGAGAACAATAAGATGAACATCGGGATAGTTTTGAGCAATACCGTTTGCAATGGACTTAAGCATGGTGGTTTTTCCTGCCTTGGGTTGAGAAACAATAAGGCCTCTCTGACCTTTGCCGATGGGGGAGATCAGGTCTATAAGCCGAATTGCAAGCGCCTTTTGGCTGTTTCCGGGTGTTTCAAGGGTGAATCGCTCGTTCGGGAAGATAGGGACGAGATCCTCAAAAGGCTTGCGCAGCGCGGCTTCCTCGGGACTGATGCCGTTGATCGCCGTGATGTACATAAGAGCAACATAGCGATTGTTCTCTCTTGTCTGGCGCGTTTTGCCTGTTACAAGATCGCCGGTGCGGAGGCGGAAACGGCGGATTTGGGAGTTTGAAACATAAACATCGTTCGTTCCGGGAAGGTAGTTGTCGCGCCTGAGAAAGCCGTATCCATCGGACATAATTTCAAGGATGCCCTCGGCATCATCGCATTCACCGGCTTCGATCATTTCGGGAACGGCAGGGTTGCTCGTTCCGTATTCGGCGTTGTAGTAACCCTCCTGCCTTGCAGGATAATTCGCACCGGGCATGACGGGATTGGTATACCCTGCCGCAGGCTGACGATAGGCACTGTCCTGCTGCGGATAAGTGGGCTGGAAACCGCTCTGGGGTTGAGCAGTATAACCCTGCTGAGCATAAAAATCCTGCTGCGGGAAAAGGGTTTGCTGCTGATAAGGATCCTGCGGCTGCTGGCGGAAAGAATCATTTCCGCGCTGCTGACGATAGCTTGAATCGTTGGAGGAATACTGCTCGTTTCTGGGCTGACGATAGCTGCCTGAATTATTGCCTGCGGGGTAGTTTTGCCCGCTGCGGCTGTAACTGCGGCTGTCACGCGCAGAGGAATAAGCACTGCGATCATAGCCTTTTGAATAAGGCTGACTGCCGTAATTCTGCTGACGTGAGCTGTTGTATCCGAGTGTAAAGCCCGAACGCGGGTTTTCCTGTGCGGGCGTGGAGTGAGACTGCATCGGGATTGAAGCGGCCATTTGAGCCGGTGCGGAAACAGTTCCCTGAGCGGGCTTCGGCGCGGCAGGCTGGAACTGCGGAGCCGCGGAAGGCTTGGGCATTTCAAAGGTCGGAGCGGGTATTTGGGTCGGAGCGGGTATTTGTTCCGACACTGTTTTTGCAGCGGCGGCAGCGGGCTGCGGTTCCGAGGGTGCGGCAGCGGGCTGTGTGCCGACAGCGGGCTGCGAGGTTTCGGAAACAACGGGGGGAGTTCCTGCATCCTTTGCAGCTTTGGCAGCTTGCTTCGCTCTTGCGGCGGCAATGGGATCAGGCATTTGACTGAGTTGACTGTAAGCACCGAAAATCGGCTGGTTTCTGGCGACAATGCCGCCGTTCATAATAATCTCAACAAGTTCTGCTTTTCGATATTTAGTAATAGATTTAACGCCCTGAGCCTTTGCAATTTCGCGCAAGCTTTCCAAGCTTTTTTCGAGCAGCTGCTCTCTGGTCATAGTATTACCTCACACAAAGTTTAGTCTTTTTATATCAATGGTATGACATATTCCAATAGCTCTGACGAACGTGAAAAACGGAGCTAAGAATTCAATCTGTTTTCAATTCAGCATACCAATATCTCGCATTCATATCATACTCCCGAAATGCATTTTCGTCAAGAGCAATTTTTCCGTTCCGAGCGGGTTATCTTGCCGTTTGATACAAGTTTTTGCTTTTTTCCCCACAAAAAAACTCAAAAAGCAAAAATATATTTTTAAACATGCAACGGCAAAGAAAAACCAACGCCGTCACAGTGCGGACAGACTGATAAAATTGCAGCATAAATGCTCTTTATAACACCTATGCGCGCATCGTAAATGATATAACCGGAATTGAAAACTGACATAAAACATCGATTATTTGCTATAAAACTACACGTTTGTTTAATACCGAAAAGGTTTCCGCCGAGTCATCGGTGTCAGCATAATGCCGTGCAGGCATGCATACAGTGTAAAGGACACAGGGGGGAGACCGGTTACGGATTTCCCGAGAAAACAATGAACAGTTCAGTGTATTCCGAAAAGGAAAGCTTGAGTTGTCGGTGTTGTTCCGAAGCCTGTCGGCAGATAAGCCGCAGTTTCGGCAGTAAAAAACATATAGAAGAGAGAGGAGAAACAAAATGAATGACAGACCGTGTATCGAAGGGAGCACGCTCAGGCTGCGCACGCATTCCGTGCATATTGAGAACAGGGAGCTTGCAAGCATCACAGGGGTTAAGGATGTCGGCAGTTTCAACGAAAGCATGGTTGTGCTTATGACGGAGGGCGGAGGACTTACAGTGGAAGGAACCGAACTCCATATTACGAAGCTGAACCTTGATGAAGGACAGGTTATCATAGAAGGGCAGATTATTGCCTTTGAATATGATGATGTTCCCGTTCAGCGCGGTTCGTTTTTTTCAAGAATGTTCAGATAAACCCGCGACAGCTGCGGGCAATTTATGCCGAAACGGCTGAAAACGAAAGGAGGTAAAACGTGCAGGATGCAGAACACCCTGAACCAGATACCTGTTTTTTTGTGCTGTCTTTGGTGCGGATTGGCAGCAGGCATCATTTATGATTTATTCAGATTGGTAAGGATAAGGGGAAATCGATTTGCGACAGCGGCGGCGGATACGCTTTTCGGTGCAATTGCAATCGGCATTACGGCGGGCGCACTGCTTTATTGCGACCACGGCAAGATAAGATTTTTCACGCTGTTTGCGATTGCCGCAGGTGCGCTTCTGTGGCAGATCCTTCCCGGAAAGCTGCTCAGGATAATGATTATGAAGCTTAAACGCAGCATCGGGCACTGAACACAAAAAGCCGCACAATTGATTAAACACATACATAAAAAAGCGGGTGCATCGTTTTGGTGCATCCGCTTCTTTTGCCCGGGAACATTCCGAACAATTTGCTCATTGCGAAAAAGGCTTAAATTTTCGGCATTTTTTCGCGGGTATACAGTTTAACGGAATTTTCCGAACTCTGCTGCTCCGTATAGTGCGAGAGGAAGCACTCTTTAACGCACGGTAATGGCCGCGCGGAGTGCGGTGAGTGCATCTTCAACGGTGATAAGTCCGTCGCCGTCCATGTCCGCAGCTGCGGCCTGTGCGGGAGTGAACTCAAGCAGCTGCATGGCATTGCGCATTATCATGAGAGCATCGGATATTGTAACGGTTCCGTCTCCGTCAACATCGCCCAAAACGCCGACAGCCGGAAGAATGCACACCTCGTCAACATAAACGCAGTCATCGCCCTGATCGCGTGATCCGTCCTTTTGATATGTCCATTCAAAGATGTATTCACCGTCTGCGGGCACCGTATAGATGAAGTTCGCCCAATCGTTATCGGTGCCGCCCGTCGTTGCTTCAACATTTCCGTTGGCAATGAATGCCGCATAGTCCCAAGTGCCGCCCTCGCTGCTTGCCAGCCAGTCAAAACTGAGCCTGTCGCCTGCATGAAGTGTTCCGGCATTGAGCCTGATGCCTGTTGAAGTTCCCGCCATGCCGTTGATAGTTGATTTTGCAGCCGTCCTGCCCGCAAAAGTTTCGCTGTCAACCGCCCATGGATGAGCGGTATCGTTCGAGAAAACGAGTGAACCGCCCGAAACGTTAAGTGCATCGCTGATTGGCGCATCAATAACGGCGGAATCAACAACCGTAAGGGAACAGCTGTCGGTAAAGCCGCCTTCGGTCGTTGCTGCAATGATATCGGCGGTGCCGGGTGCAACGGCGGTAACAACGCCGTTCGAATTGACGGTTGCAACCGATTCATTGCTGCTGCTCCAGGAAACGCTTGCATCGGCAACATTTGAGGGATAAACCTCTGCATTCAGCGCAAGCTGTCCGCCGGTGTACATCTCGGCAGTTTCGGGGGTAACGTTGACACCTTCCACCGGTGAAGTGCTTTGGCTTTCAACAACAAGGTTATCGACCCAGCTCTTGTTTGAGCCGTCAACGGGGGAGTTGTCCTTGTGAAGATTCCATGTGAGGACATATTGCCCCGTTACGGGAATGACATATTCGTATGTGAGCCAACCGGTTGAACCTGTGAGGTTTGCAACGTAGTCGTTATTGAACCAAAGTATCCAGCCGTGGAACATATAACGTGTGTCCGTCTTCCAATCAAAACGCACAACGCTGCCTGCTGTGAGAGTGCCGAGGTCAACTTGAAGCAGTGCTTCACCCTGAACGGTCATCGTTGAAGCAGCGCAGAGCCTGCCGTCGCGAATCTCTGTTTCAAAGGGGTAATTTGCTGCATTGTTATAAGTATAGTTCGAACCCGTTCCGTTGACTGCATCCTCAAGGGTCAGTCCGTCCGTGCTCGAAACAACGTTTACAGTGCAGGTTTTTATCTTGCTGCCGTCGATGCTTTGGGCGGTTACAAGTGCCGTTCCGGTTGCAACTGCGGTCATTTTGCCGCAATTGTCAACGCGGACTATGTTGGGGTTTGACGTTGCCCATGTGACTCCGCGCTCTGCATTTGCGGGTTCCATATATGCGGAAAGCTGTGCGGTCTGTCCGGGTACCATGTATGAAGTGTCAAGGCTAAGGTGCATATCCGTGAGCGAGAACTCGGGCGCATCGTAGAAATCGGGAACGGAGTACAGGCAGGTGACCTGCATCTTGCTGCCGTAAATGTTGCCGATAACGGTTGCGGTTCCGTCGATGGTATTCAGCTCACAGAGATTGCCCATGGTTGTATAATAGGTAAAAAGGTGGGGAGTGGTTGCACAGCTTGCCCAATAGAGCGTGTCGGTATTGTGATCCCATGCCATGGATTGAAGTCCGTCCGCAATGACGCCCGTAAAGCCGCATACTTCGCCCATGCCCTCGGTTTTTTCGATTGCATAAAGATTGCAGTCGTCACCGATACCGTAAAGCTGTCCGTCGGTGGAGCAGGCGAGAGCAAGCATTGCATCGGGGCCGACGAAACCGACCTCGGTAAGCGAACCGTCCGAAAGATTTACCGTGCAGAGAAGATCGCTGCTGACAGCATACATTGTGTCGGTTGAATAGTCGTATGCCATATCGGCGGCAACGGCTTCGGATGTGCCGAGAATGGTTTCTTCAAAAGTGAACGCGTTCACTTTGCAGAAGTGGTAATTGCTTTCCTCCGCATAGCGATAGCCGTAAACGTAGCCGTTATAAAATTCACCGGCAACGTAACCGCTTTCCGTAAAGTCGGATATGAAGCTTGCGCCTTCCGGATTGCCGGACGCCATTGAGACCCAGCCGTAAGGCCCGCCCATGAATTTTGAGTCGTGATAAAAATAGCTGAATCCGCGAAGTGTATCAGCCGGATGCGAGGCGGATTTGGAATCGCCGTATCCGTCGGATGAGTCGGCGGAAGCATGTGTCGCCGGGGCCGACAGTACGGGCAAAAGCCCGAATACCATAAGCACGGCGATGAGAAGCGAGATAAGTTTTTTCATTCTGAAACTGTCCTCCGTATATTTCTTTCTGCCCGACAGAGCATCGGACACATGTCGATTTTAGCATTGCGTATATTGAATGTCAACAGATATATTAATCATTTATATTGCATTTCCGCAGAACATGATTCGGAACGGAAGACAGAACAAAAAGGATGGCCCGAAACGACGAAAAGCGTCAAAACAAGTCAAAAAATGTATATTGTTGCGGAACTGTTGACAATGGGGCGGAAAAGTGTTTTAATATGCCTTGAGTTTAGCAATGCTTAACTCAAGGTTTAGCTTTCATGTTCGGCGCAGGGGGTGCGGAACTAAACACGGAGTTTAGTGATTCAAAACACCCGAAAAGCGCGGACTGCTGCTCGGAAAGGAGAGCGATACGGTGATCGACATCGGCGATAAAATCAAGCGAACTCGGCTGAAACTCGGACTGACGCAGGAGGAACTTGCGGCAAGAACCGAGCTTTCAAAAGGCTTTATTTCGCAGCTTGAACGCAATCTGACCTCGCCGTCCATTGCAACTCTTATCGACATCCTTGAAGCTTTGGGCACCGATATTGCCGATTTTTTCACAACCGGGGATGCGGATGAAAAAGTTGTCTTCACCCCGGACGACATGTTCGAAAGCGAAGATTCCGACCTTGGCTCAAAGGTCTGCTGGCTTGTTCCGAACGCTCAGAAAAACGATTTGGAACCCATTCTTGTGACGCTCGGCGAAGGAGGCAGAACTTTTGAGGATGAACCCCACGAGGGTGAGGAATTCGGATATGTGCTTTCCGGCAGTGTAATTCTTGTTATCGGCAGCAGAAAGCTTAAACTTCACAAAGGGGACAGCTTCTGCTTTAAACCGACGGAGAATCACTATATTGCCAATCTCTCAAAGCGCGAAGCGCGCGTGTTGTGGGTCGTGACCCCGCCGTCCTTCTGATAAAGATGCAGGATGACTTAAGGTTTATGTCCGTAACTGCTTTTGCGGCAATGACATGATCCTCTTGAATACAGTTGGGCTGTGTCCGCCGAATACGCGGCAGCTCAGGTAAAAAACGAAAGATTCCCGCGTATGCCGACGGCACGGTGTGCGCAGGCCGAAGGAACATGCCGAAATCGGAGAAAGGGTGCTTTCGCAGCTGCGGAAGCGGGGTATAAATATGGAAAACAAACGCCTGATAGAGCTTGTCAATGTTTCAAAGGATTATGACGGTGATGTTGCGCTTAACAACATTAATCTTTACATCCGCGACGGTGAGTTTTTAACCCTTCTCGGTCCTTCCGGCTGCGGCAAAACGACCTTGCTCCGCCTTATTGCGGGTTTCATTATGCCGTCATCGGGCAAAATAATGATGGACGGAAAGGATTTGACAAATGTTCCGCCGTATAAACGCAGAGTCAACACCGTATTCCAGAAATATGCGCTGTTTTCTCATCTTAACGTATTTGAAAACGTTGCTTTCGGCCTGAAAATACGCAAGCTGCCGAAGGATGAAATCAAACGCCGCGTCACGGAAATGCTTGAACTTGTCAACCTTGCGGGATATGAAAAACGTTATATTGACCAGCTTTCCGGCGGACAGCAGCAGCGCGTTGCCATTGCGCGTGCGCTTGTGAACGAACCGGAGGTGCTTCTGCTGGATGAGCCCCTCGGCGCACTCGATCTCAAACTCCGCAAGGAGATGCAGATAGAGCTTAAGCGTATGCAGAAAAAGCTTGGCATAACGTTTATCTTTGTTACTCACGACCAGGAGGAAGCCCTTACCATGAGTGACACCATTGCCGTTATGAATCACGGCATCATTCAGCAGATCGGCTGCCCGACAGATGTTTATAACGAGCCCAAAAACCGCTTTGTCGCAAGGTTCATCGGTGAGAGCAATATTTTTGAAGCAACCATGCGGCGTGATTACCTTGTGAATATTCACGGAATTGATTACGAATGCGTGGATGCGGGGTTCGGCACGGAACAACCCGTTGATGTTGTTATCCGTCCCGAGGATGTTGATTTTGTGCCGATAGGCAAAACTCCGCTGCACGGCGTTGTAACGAGTGTTCTTTTCATGGGTGTTCACTATGAATTCACCGTGGATTGCGACGGGCGCATATTCAAAGTTCATTCAACGGATTTCGTGCCCGTCGGCGAAACCGTCGGAATCGAAGTTCTTCCGGATGCTATTCACATTATGAACCCGGAGCGCAAACAACCGATGGAAGCTGCGGCGGAAGAACCTCAGCAGAACTTATGAACGGAATTATGCAGCAAATAAAAAGGAGGCAAAAAGCAAATCGATGAAAAGAACCCGTCTTGCTTACCCGTATATTTTCGTATGGATGCCGCTGTTCATAGTTGCTCCGATGCTTTTTGTTGCATACTATGCGTTCTTCGACAACGGCACATTCACAACCGAATACGTCAAACAGGTTTTTTCAAGCACGACCTATCTTCCCGCGCTGTGGAACTCCATCTGGATCGCATTGGCAACAACCGCCGTGTGCCTTCTTGCGGGATATCCGGTTGCGTATATTCTTTCGAACATGAAAAAACGTACGGCGGCATTGCTTTCGATACTGTTCATAATGCCGATGTGGATGAACATGCTGCTCAGAACTCTTGCGTGGAAGATAATTCTTTATGATGACGGAATTGTTGCAACGGTGCTCTCTTGGTTCGGCGCGACGGACGTTCAGCTCATCTACACGCCCGGCGCGGTTCTGATCGCAACAATATATGACTTTTTGCCCTTTATGATTCTGCCGATTTATACAACGCTCATAAAAATCGACAGATCCCATATCGAAGCGGCGCATGATCTCGGCGCGAACGGACTGAACACATTCCTCCGAGTTGTGCTCCCGCAGTCCGTTCCGGGAATCATTTCCGGAATAACCATGGTGTTTGTTCCCGCAATGTCAACTTTTGCCGTTTCAACAATGCTCGGCGGCAAAAAAATCGTGTTGTTCGGTCAGCTGATCGAGGAAAAATTCCTCATTAACAAATCGTTCGGTGTCGGTTCAACATTGTCGCTCGTGCTGATTATTCTTGTTATAATTTCAATGGTCATAATGCGCAGAGCGGACAGAGACGAAGGCAGGGAAGGAGGAACCCTCTGGTGAAAAAGTTCGGCAAATTCTTAAAGGGAGCATACCTCGGCATTGTCGTGCTGTTTATGTATCTTCCCATTGCGGTAATGCTCGTTATGTCGTTCACCGATTCGCGTTCGGCTGCAATATGGAACGGATTCTCGTTCGGTGCGTACACTGCGCTTTTCTCCGACGGCGATGTTATGGATGCATTACTGACAACGCTGCTCGTTGCAGTGATTTCAAGCATTCTTGCAACCGTTATCGGCACGGCAACAGCAATTGGTCTGCATTCCATGAAAAAGCGTCCCCGTGCCGTTGTTGAGTCGATAACTCAGCTCCCGATGGTCAATCCGGACCTTGTGACCGGTATTTCAATGATGCTTCTGTTTGCATTTATTGGCATAAAACAAAACGTGGGCATAACTCGAATGGTGATTGCACACATAACGTTTAATATACCGTACGTAATCTTTTCTGTTCTGCCGAAACTGCGTCAAAGCAGCGACTCGCTGTATGAAGCGGCGATGGATTTGGGATGCAGCCCGGTAAAAGCTCTTGCAAAGGTCGTTATTCCCGACATCATGCCCGGAATCGTTTCCGGTCTTCTGCTTGCGTTCACGCTCAGCATAGATGATTTTGCAATAAGCCTTTTTACCGGCGGAACGAGCACGAACCTTGCAATGCTGATTTATTCAAAAACGGCAAAGGGAGGCGTTCACACAAAATTCTGCGCGCTTTCGGCATTGATGTTCGTTGTTGTCGGTACGCTGCTTCTAATTGTAAATCTGCGCAGCATTCGACAGGAGAAGGAAGCCGAACAGCAGCGGCGGAAAGTTGCACAGAAAAACTGAATCCCGGCGCCGCACAGCTCGTCTTTTGCGGACAACGGCAGCAGCCGGTTAAATCTATTGGTTATTTTGCTGAAAAGCATAAAACATAAAAACGGAGGAAAAATAATGAAAAAACTTGTTTCACTGCTTCTTGCGGCAGCAATGCTCGCGCTGGTCGTTCCGGTTTTTACCGGCTGCAGCTCGGACAAAACTCTCAACCTTCTCAACTGGGGCGACTATCTTGAGCCTTCTCTGAAGGATGAGTTCAAACGCCGCACTGGGATAACAATAAAAGAAAAAGTCGTCACCAGCAACGAGGAAATGATGATTCAGCTTCAGGCCGATGATTGTCCGTATGACCTTTGCATTCCGTCTGATTATGCAATTGAGCGCATGATCGGTGAAGGCCGCCTTGCAAAGATTGATTGCAGCAGCCTTAAAAACTACGAGAACATCGGTGAGGCATACCGCAACCTTGCATATGACCCGACGAATGAGTATTCAGTTCCGTACACATGGGGAGTTCTCGGCATTCTGTATAACAAAACGATGGTTGATGAAGCGGATCTTGGGCACTGGAATGTTCTTTGGAATGAAAAGTATAAGGATGAAATATACATGTACGACAGCGTTCGCGATGCAATGGCGGCAGCACTTATTTACTGCGGCTACGATATCAACACCGACAATGCGGACGAAATAAAGCAGGCTGCCGACGCTCTTATTGAGCAGAAACCCCTTGTTAAGGCGTATCTCACGGATGATGTTAAGGACAGCATGATTCAGGGCAGCGGCGCACTTGCGCTTGTTTATTCCGGTGATGCAGTATGGTGCATGCAGGAAAACGAGGATCTCGGATTTTTCGTGCCGGAAGAAGGCAGCAACATCTATTTCGACAGCATTGTTATAACCGCAACAAGCAAAAAAAAGGAAATGGCGGAACAGTTCATCGATTTCCTGCTTGAACCCGAAGTTGCGGCGAAGAACATCGAATTCATCGGATACTCTTCCGCAAACACAAAGGTTCTCGACATTCTCGGGGATGAGTGGGCAAACAACACTGCATACAATGTTCCCGAAGAGGCCGTTAAGAAGAGCGTTATTTATCGCGATCTCAGCGACAAGATCGATATCTATAACGCACAATGGGATAGAATTTTCAAATAAGGCCAATCCTTAATAGTATGAGCTTATACGCCGCAGCCGGAACCGACAGCAATGCCGCAGCCGTGTCTGCGGCGGTTTGCACAGCGAACGAGGATAAAAATATATAATCATTTATCTTGCAAAAAAGGAAGAATTATGATAGAATTCTTGGATAATTACAGTATACGAGGTGCAATATGATAAGGTTGTACGAATTGCATAAATGCCCCGAAAAGTATGTGGGCGATATTGAGGTTTCCGGCTGGATAAAAACCGCACGCGAGAGCAAGAACGTCGGCTTCATCGAGCTTGGCGACGGTTCGGCTTTCCGCAGCGTTCAGGTTGTTTATGAGCACGGCGAAATTCCCGAGTCCGTTTCAAAGTTTTTTGCAACCGGCACTGCAATAACGGTAAAGGGTGTGCTTGAGCTCACTCCGGAGGCAAAACAGTCGTTTGAAATCAAGGCCAACGAGGTTATTATCGAGGGCGAATGTCCCAACGATTATCCGCTTCAGAAAAAGCGTCACTCAATGGAGTATTTGCGCACGATTCTGCACCTGCGCCCCCGCACGAACACTTTCCAGGCTGTTTTCCGTGTTCGCAGCGTTGTTGCACAGGCAATCCATCGCTTTTTTGATGAACGCGGGTTCGTTTACGTACACACCCCGATTTTCACCGGCAGCGACTGCGAGGGAGCGGGCGAGATGTTCCGCGTCACGACCCTTGATATGGATAATCCTCCCCGCACCGGGGACGGCAAGGTGGATTTCTCAAAAGACTTTTTCGGAAAACCCTGCAACCTTACCGTCAGCGGCCAGCTTCACGGCGAGGCATTTGCACTTGCGTTCCGCGATATTTACACGTTCGGACCCACATTCCGTGCAGAAAACAGCAACACCGCACGTCATGCCGCGGAGTTCTGGCAGATAGAGCCCGAAATGGCTTTCTGTGACCTCAACGGCTACATGGATACCGCAGAGGCGATGATTAAATACATCATCAAAACTGTTCTTGAGCGTTGCCCGGATGAAATGGAATTCTTCAATCGATTCATGGACAGCACCCTTCTTGAAAGGCTTAACCATGTTGTGAATTCCGATTTTGTTCGCTGCTCATACACAAAAGCTGTTGAGCTGCTTCAGGCATCCGGCAAGCAGTTCCAGTATCCCGTTTTCTGGGGCTGCGATCTGCAAACCGAGCACGAACGATACATCTGCGAAGAGGTTTACCATTGTCCTGTGTTCCTCACGGACTACCCCGCAGAAATCAAGAGCTTCTATATGCGCCTCAATGATGACGGAAAAACCGTTGCGGCAGCGGATTTGCTTGTTCCCGGTGTCGGAGAGATCATCGGCGGCAGCCAGCGCGAGGAACGTTATGATGTTCTCAGGAAGAAAATTGAAGATCTCGGCATGGACATGAGCTATTACGAGTGGTATCTTGACCTTCGTAAATACGGCGGAGTTAAACACGCCGGTTTCGGCCTCGGCTTCGAGCGCATCCTGATGTACCTCACGGGTATTTCCAATATCCGCGACGTAACTCCGTATCCCAGAACGACCGGCAGCATGGAGCTGTAAGCGTTTGCGATATTTACGGAGCGGGTTTTGATTTAAAACCGAAAGCAATTTGAAAATAATAAAGGGCTCAATGTCGGCGGTCAAATTAATGACTTGCAGGCATTGAGCCTTGTTGTTTATTTAACTGTGTTTCACTTGCCGAGAACCTGCGGAACACCGAAACGTTCGGCATCCTCAATTGCTTTTGAAACATCAACAGTGAACCACCGTCCGTTTTCATACAGGATTTTTCCCTGAACGATTGTAAGGCAAACGTCAGAACCGCAGGCGGAATAGACGACAGTTCCGCATGGATCATAAACGGGACGCAGACGGGGAGAATGGGTGTTAACCATGATTATATCGGCATCAAATCCGGGAATCAGACGCCCGATCTCGTTCTCTCTTCCCTGTGCATACGCTCCGTTCACGGTTGCGAGTTTCAGCGCAGAATATGCGGGAACGACCGTTGGGTCAAGGCTTGTGCCTTTTGCAAGCAGTGCGGCGAGCTTCAACTCTTCGAACAAATCGTGCGAATTGTTTGAGGCGCAGCCGTCCGTGCCGAGGGAAACGTTGACTCTGCTTTTGAGCATCGCGGTGACATTCGCAATACCGCTTGCGAGCTTAAGGTTTGATACGGGATTGTGTGCAACGGAGACGCCGCGCCGAGCAAGAATACTCATATCCCGATTCGTCAAATAAACTCCGTGCGCCGCAAGTGTGCGTGTGTTGAAAACACCGTTTTCGTTGAGAATTTCGGTTGGGGTTTTGCCATAGCGTGCGATGCATTCATCGGTTTCGCGTTTTGTTTCGGAAAGGTGAATTTGCGTCACAAGATTATGCTTTTCGGCAAGCTCCGAAACCTTGCGCCAATGCTCGGGTCGGGATGTGTATTCGGCATGTATGCCGACATCGGCACGAATGCGCCCGTTTGCGGCAAGATGCCAGTCCCGAATCAATGCACGCGTTTCAATAACGGCTCTGTCCTGTTCAAAATCATAATCATCGCCGAGAGCGAGCACGGAATTGCAGAGCGAAGCGCGAATGCCGATTTCGGCTGCAACAGCGGCTGAATCAGGTTCAAAAAAATACATATCGGAAAAAGAAGTTGTTCCGCTTGCGAGCATTTCCGCAATTCCCAAACGAACGCCTGCAAGCACTGCTTCGCGCGTGAGCCTGCCTTCAACGGGGAATATTTTCTTGAAAAGCCAGTCATTAAGTGCGTAATCATCCGCATAACCGCGCATTATGCACATCGCTGTGTGCGCATGGGTATTGATAAGCCCGGGCATGACAATATTGCCGTCAGCGTCAATGATGCGTTCGGCCGCAATTTGCATTTCGGGCGAATTCTTGTCGGAAACAAAGCTGATTTTCCCGTTTTCTATGCCGATGCAGCCGCCCGAAATAACAGGCAGTGCATCGTTCATTGTGATGATGTTTGCGTTTTTAATTAAAATATCCAACATAATTCAATTTAAACCGACAAAGCCGACTCACAGCCGTAAATGCTTCGGCAGAGCCGGCATGGAGCAGATGTTCGGTTAATCAAGCGGCATGCGCCTTAAAAACTCCGCAACGTGCGAAACGAAGCGTTTGCTTGCGGCGTTTCCGGCTTCAATGACCTCTTCACCGGACAACGGTTTGTCCAAAATTCCGGCAGCCATGTTTGTAATAAGCGTTATGCCCAAAATCCGCATTCCGCAATGCCGCGCTGCAATGCACTCGGGGACGGTGCTCATTCCGACTGCATCCGCACCGAGTGTACGCATTGCACGAATTTCGGCCGGTGTTTCGTAATTCGGACCCATGCAGTAGAAATACACGCCTTCGCGTACGTTTTCCCGAGAATCCGCACATACTGAACGGAAAAGTTCCATGTAGTCCCTGTCAAAAACGCGGCTCATATCCGGGAACTGCGGGCCGAACTCGTCTATATTCCGACCTGCCAGCGGGTTGACACAGTTGAATTTGATAAAATCCGAAATGAGCATCAGCTCACCGACTTTAAAATCACGGTTTATTCCGCCTGCCGCATTGGTTATGATCATTTTGTCAATGCCGATAAGCTTTGCGAGCCTGACGGGGAAGACAACTTCCTCTGCCGACCATCCTTCGTAAATATGAAGTCGCCCCTGCATTAAAAGCACACGCTTGCCGCCGAGCAAACCCGCAATGAAGCGCCCCTTATGACCGATTGCGGTGCTTGTCCGCATGCGCGGAATCTCCCCGTAGTCAATGAAAATCGGATTTTGAACATTTTCACCGAGCGAACCCAGTCCGGAACCGAGTATAATAAGTACATCTGGTTTAAATCCGCTCAGTTTTTCGCGCAGAACTGCCGCGCTTTCAACATAATCATTGTAGGTAAACATATTTTCCTCCAAAAGGCCGAATTACCGAAAACTTCAAAGGCTGCATCACAGCAATCCGATGATAATCAACGGCTTGCATCAAAGCAATCCGATGATGAGCAAAACAACAACGCCGGGAACTCCGAATATGCCGGTTATAAGTGCCGTCAGCCATGTTATGTTAATATAAAAGAAGCTTAGATTCAGCAAACCTGCAAAAACAAAGTTAAAAACAAACAGCAGCGCTGCACCAATAAGTGCATTGATAAGCAGTTTGAAAAAAATCTTGATGCTCAGGTTGAAAATTTTGAAAATGATAAATATAACCGCAAGCACGATGATGAACGTCAGAATCTGAGGAGCCATAAAAAGAGTATCCTTTCCGGTTGATTTTAATCTTGGCGTTCGAACAATCGCTGCATCGGTAACCGGCGGGAACAGACAGAAAAATCTTAGCCCGAGTCGGCTGCCGGCATTGAGCATGCGCACGCCTATTGCTCTGCACGCCTTTGCTCCAGCAAAAAGATGTACCGCCTTCGCGCTGCCTCGACTTCAAGCGCAACGATTTTTGCTTCATCCGGTGCAGCGGCATCAAACCTTGCCATTGCAGCTTTCCATTTGCGCAGTGCTGCGGCGGGTTCGTCGCTGAATGCTTTTTTGCTATGCTTATCCATATTTTACAATACCTCCCTGTGCTTGTCAAATGATATGAAAAGCATCTGCAAAAAATGCGGGCAATATACATATTTTCAATAAAAACCAAAATGCTCGGCGTGACGATGATTGTGATGCGGATTTGTGTGCGGCGATTTCTTAATCGTAGGCACAGCACGGTAATTCAGGTGCGTTGACGCAAAAAACCGGGCAACCCGCAAGGGCAGTCCGGTTGATTGACATATGGAATTTCTGAAAGAATTAATCCGTCGATTCGAATATTCAATAAGATTATTTCCCGTTAAGGTAGGCTTCCTGCTCCGGTGTCAGCGAATCGATATGCAGCCCCATTGCATCAAGCTTCATGCGAATAACTTCATTGTCTATCTGCTTCGGAACATCGTAAAGCCCGGGTGCCGTTTCTCTTCCGTGTTTTGCAAGCCAGCATGCGGAAAGAGCCTGAATTGCAAAGCTGAGATCCATTATTTCCGCAGGGTGTCCGTTGCCTGCAACGATATTAACGAGTCTTCCGTCCGCAAGCAGGTTCAATATGCGTCCGTCTGCCGTTCTGTATCCGGTTATAAAGGGTTTGCGCTCGATTTTTTCAACCGCAATTTTCTCAAGATCTTCTTTGCTGACTTCAACATCAAAATGCCCGGCGTTGGCAAGAATGGCATTATGCTTCATCTTTTCGAAATGCCTTGCGGTAATGACGTCGCGGCAGCCGGTGGCGGTAACAAAAATATCGCCGATAGGTGCCGCCTCATCCATAGTCATAACGCGGAATCCGTCCATTACCGCTTCAAGTGCGCGGAAAGGATTCACTTCCGTAACAATAACATTTGCGCCCAGTCCTTTTGCGCGCGTTGCAATGCCGTTTGAACAAAAACCGTACCCTGCAACAACAACGGTGCGCCCGGTCACCATGTTGTTTGTCGTGTACATGATTCCGTCCCAAACGCTTTGCCCCGTGCCGTGGCGGTTGTCAAAAAGGTGTTTGCAATCAGCATCATTGACCGCAAGCATGGGGAAGGGCAGTGAGCCGTCCTTTGCCCGTGCACGGAGCTTGTGAATGCCGGTGGTCGTTTCTTCACAGCCGCCGATAAGGCATTCTGCATATTCGGGATGCTGTTCGGTAAGCATCGTCACAAATTCACCGCCGTCATCAATAATGATATGCGGTTTGAACTCAAGGACGCGGCGAATATGTTCATAATACTCTTCTTCGGTTGCGCCGAAAAATGCATGAACATCCATCCCGTCCTCGACAAGTGCGGCACAAATGTCGTCCTTTGTTGAAAGCGGATTGCTCCCGGTCACGGAAACCGTTGCACCGCCGTCGCGCAGTACGAGCGCAAGATATGCGGTCTTTGCTTCAAGGTGAACGCATACCGAAATCCGCAGCCCGCGGAAAGGCTGCTCGCGGACAAAACGTTCCCGCAGTGTACTCAAAACGGGCATAAAGTCCTTAACCCATTCAATACGTTTATGCCCCAAAGGAGCAAGTGATATGTCACGAATCGTACTCATTGTTTCCTCCCTGCCGCTTGCTTGCGCAAAACGAAACTTACCTTTTTTATAATTTAATAACACATCTTTGAAACAACTGCTGCTTCAGCAAAAAGAATTCTACCATATATCAATGCAAATAGCAATATATTGAACATCCGCTCTTGCAGTGGTATAATTAATACAACTATGTTATACATTCTGTGCTGAGGCGAAAACTGCGAAGAGCAAGCTGCAAAAATTGTGGAAACTGCTTGTGGATAAGGATATGAGCAAGTGTGATCTTCACAGGGCGTCCGGACTGTCTTCCGGCACTGCGACAAAGCTCCGAAAAGGCGAAGATGTGACGATGGATGCTCTGAGAAAAGTCTGCATTTGCCTCGGCTGCAATATCTGCGATATCGTGGAGCTTGCAGACGAAAGCGAGTAAGAGTACGCTTTATAGGACAGCTAATATGATATGATAACAGCGAGCTTGGAAGACAAGTTCAGATGGAGAAACGCATGGAAAGATCCTTAATCTATAACGGAACGATCACGGCGGAACAGTTCCTCTTCTATGAAATCCGCATTGCATCGAAATATTACCTCGACGGGACATCCGTGGAGGACGCTATCGAAGAAATCAAAAAGAACAATCTGTTTCAATACCCGACTGAGCGGCTTGTTGCCCGCATGGTGCGAAGCTGCTATAAGCGTCTGGATGCCTTGGATGATGATCGGCTTCGGCAGGAATTATCGTCGGCTCCGGCTGAGATTGCAAAGCAGATCAACCTCTATGCCATGATGCGCTACAACCGCATTGTCTGGGACTTCATGGTCGGCGTGATCGGAGAAAAGTTCCGGAGTCAGGACTTCGAGTTTTCGCGGAAGGACCTGAATGTGTTCTTCTCCCACTTGCAGGAGCAGAACGATGACATTGCCGGATGGAGTGAGTCAACCGTCAATAAGATCAAGCAAGTGCTGACGAAGATTTTGGTTGAGGTTGAGATCCTTGACACCTTCAAATCCACGCGGCTCAATCCGCTGTTCCTCTGCGAAGAACTGGAAGAAGGCATTCGCAGAAATAACGATCTCGAAGCACTCGCAGCTTTTAACTGCTTTAGATAGGAGGCTCTGGCATGAGTGACATCAAGCAAGAGTTAGATAAAATCAGAGGACGTATTTCCGAACCAAGTTTTCTGAAAAACGAAGGCTTGAGCAACGAAGTCGGCATTCATGTGTTCTGCTATGATCCGGCAGACGAGTTGATCGTCAGAGACTTCATTTCCCGGCTGAAAGCGGAGAGCGGAACGCCGTACCACATCAAGGAATGCGACCTCTACGAGATTTTCCTGAGACTCTTGGAGGACAAGCGCGTCCTGAAATCCGTGGACGGGCTGGAAGAAAAACGCGGAAAGGAATACCTTCTCAAACAGCTCCAGAAGATCGCAACGCCGGAGGCACTTCTGGAATACATGAAGTACGAGCCGCATGAGTACGGTGACGTTCTCTTCCTGACCGGCGTGGGAAAAATCTTTCCGTTTATGCGCTCTCATAAAATGCTGGACAGTATGCAGCATCTCTTTGAGGACATTCCCATCGTTATGTTTTATCCGGGATCGTTCAACGGGCAAGACCTCGGTTTGTTCGGAAAGTTTCTGGACGGACACTACTACCGGGCATTCAACCTTTTGTAATTGGAGGAAGGCAGCATGAAAATACAAAGTATGTTCCAAAAGGACATCGACCGTGATATCAACGGCGTTATCAAGGTGTCGCAGGATGACCAGCAGAGCTTAAAGCAGGAACTCAGCGAGTACATTATCACGAAAGAACTGCGGCGTCACTTCGCCACATTCTTTGATAACTACGTAAAGGCGATTGATACCCCGACCGATAAGATCGGCGTCTGGATTTCCGGCTTCTTTGGAAGTGGTAAATCTCACTTTTTGAAAATGCTTTCCTACCTTCTCTCCAACAAAAAGGTGGACGGCAAACACGCCTTTGATTACTTTGCGGACAAGTTTGATGATCCGATGATGTATGCGACGGTGCAGAAATGCGTCCGCATTCCCACGGAGTCCATCCTGTTCAACATCGACATTGAGGGACCGATCAACAAGGACAAGACCGCCGTGCTGCGCGTCTTTGCGAAGGTATTCTACAATCACTGCGGTTTCTATGGCGAAGACCTCAAGGTGGCGAAGCTGGAACGCTTCATTGATAGGCAGGGCAAGACGGATGCTTTCCGCGCTGCCTTCAAGGAAGTCAACGGGGAAGAGTGGGTCAACGCCCGCGATTCCGCTGCCTTCTTCGAGGACGATGTGGTTGAGGTTTTGCAGTCTGTTCTCGGCATGAGCGAGACGGCAGCCCGCAACTGGTTTAACGGCGAAGAAAACGCCGACATGAGCATCAAGCAGCTTGTCTCTGAAATCAAGGAGTATGTGGACAGCAAGGAAGGCAACTTCCGCCTTCTGTTCTGCGTGGATGAAGTCGGTCAGTACATCGGTGACGATGGCGATCTGATGATGAATCTGCAATCGCTGGTGGAAGAGATCGGTGACAAATGCCGGGGCAAGGTCTGGGTCATGGTCACAAGTCAGGAAGCGATTGATTCCGTCGTGAAAATCACCGGCAACGACTTCTCCAAGATTCAGGGACGCTTCAACACCCGTCTGAGCCTTTCTTCCTCGTCCGTCGATGAGGTCATCAAAAAGCGTATTCTGGCGAAGACGGAGGACGCGGATCACCTCCTGCAAATGGAGTATGAGAAAGAGGCTTCGGGCTTAAAGAGCCTGTTTGCCTTCGATAACCCTATCCTCGACATCAAGGGCTTTACCGGCGCGGCGGAGTTCAGCGCGACCTTCCCCTTTGTGCCGTATCAGTTCATCGTCATCCAGAAGGTTCTCGCAGAGATCCGCAAGCACGGCAACTCCGGCAAGCACCTTTCGGGCGGCGAACGATCCATGCTGTCCGGCTTCCAAGAGGCGGCGCAGAAAATCGAAAACAAGGATGAAAACGCCCTTGTGCCGTTCTATCAGTTCTATGACACGGTACACACCTTCTTGGAAAGTGCCATCCGCCGGGTCATCGACCGCTGCCAGAATGCGGCGGACGCCCACGATGGCTTGGAGCAGCAGGACGTGAACGTCCTAAAGCTGCTCTACCTCGTCCGCTACATTGAAGATGTCAAAGCGAATATCGAGAACATCGCCATTCTGATGATCGACGATATTCACACGGACAAGATTGCCCTCCGTGCGTCCATCACGGCTTCTCTGGAACGCCTTCTGTCTCAGAACTACATCTCCCGCAATGGCGATACCTATGCCTTCCTGACGGATGAGGAACAGGATATTGCCATCGACATCAAGAATACGCCGGTTGACAGCGCACAGATCGTCCAGAGCATTTCGCAGACGGTCTACGGCGAAATCTATCCGGCAAAGAAATATAAATACGGCAAGTATGACTTTGCCTACGATCAATACGTTGATGGAACGCTGAACGGTGCGTCCACTGGCGGAATGCGGCTTCGCATCGTCACCGTGGCAAGCGACCTCTACGGCGTTGGAGACCAGCGGCTTATCATGGACTCGCGGGTCAACAACGAAGCAATCGTCGTTCTCTCGGCGGACACGTCCTACTTTGATGAGCTGGAACAGGCGATGAAGATCCGCAAGTATGTCAAGCAGCGGAATGTGTCGCAGATGCCGGATAGCATCCAGCGGATCATCCGCGACCGCAACGACGAGGCGCGGAAGCTGGAAAGTCATGCCCGCAGCCTGATTGAAAAAGCCATCGTCGAGGGCAAGTTATATGTTCACGGTGAAGTCCTCGACCCGAAATGCAGCTCCGCGAAGGACAAACTGGACGAGGCGATGAAGAACCTTGTTGAGAGCGTCTATTCCAAGCTCAACATGGTCAATCAGTTTGTGGACAGCGACGCAGACATTCTTTCCATCCTGAATGGAACGGATGACGGGCAGATTGCATCTGTCGGAACGGGCAAAAACAACGAAGATGCCCTCAATGAGATCAGTCAGTGGTTGGAGCTGCAAAACCAGAATATGCTCAAAACCTCGATGGGCGATGTGCAGCGCCGGTATCAGGCGATTCCCTACGGATGGAAGGAGATCGACATTGCAGCCCTGATTGCCCGTCTGATCGTCCAGCAGAAGATTCAGATCAACTATGGCGGCGCGGTTGTCGGCAAGGAAGAACGCCGTTTGGTGGACTTCCTGCGCAAGAAGACCGAGATCGACAAAGCCATCGTTGTGCGGCGCATTGCCCCCTCCGAAGAGCTGATTCGCAAGAGCGTCAACTTCCTTCGGAACTATCTGGGCGCGATGGACATTCCCTCCGATGAGGACGGGCTGATCCGCTTCGTCTTGAATACCTTCGAGACCAAGCAGAGCCACTATCAGAAGCTCCTTGACGAGTTCTACTCCAAAGAGCGTTACCCCGAAAAGGAAACCGTCACCGCTGCCCGTGACTTGATGAACGACGTTCTGAGCCAGCGCAAGGACAATGTTGCATTGCTCAAACGGATGGTGCAGCGGCAGGACGATCTTCTCGATTCCGCCGAGGATATGGAAGGCGTGGAGATGTTCTTCAAGGCGCAGCGGACGGTGTTCGACGATGCCAGGAAGCGTCTTGCCGGCATCCTCAAGGAAAAAGACTACTTCGCAGCGGATGCAGACACGTTGAACGTCATCAGCACGATGTCCACGATTCTTGCCATGCAGAAGCCCTATTCCCGCATCGGAGAGCTGCCGGAGCTTGTCCGGAAGGTCAAGACTGCTTACGACAGCTTGCTGGATATGAAGCGTGAAGAGGTTGCCGAGAACATCCGTCAGTGTATGCAGGACGTTCATCAGCTTGCAACCGAGGCACGGGATGATGGAGTTCTGCTGCGTCAGGCAGACGATTACTTTGTCGGCAAGCGTGAGGCGGCAAAAACCGCGACATCCCTCACCGATCTGGACGCCATGATCACGCAGCTCCTCAACCATAAGGACACGATCTGCCGCCGCATGGAGGTCATGTCTGCCTCCCGTCAGCAGGAAGCGCAGAAGCCCGCGCCCGCAGCGACCGCAAAGCCCGGAACGCCCGCACCGAAGCCCCCGAAGATCATAACCGTGCGTCGGTACGACCTCTGCTCGGTCAAGCGTCTGCAAAGCAAGGAAGATATTGATAAGTACGTCGAAGCGATCCGCGAAAAGCTCATGAAGACGCTCGAAAGCTGCGACGGTGTGCAGATCAACTAAAAGAAGGTGAGTTTGTGCAATCGGCTCTATTGATAGGTAATGGCTTAAATCGTTGTTATAAGGACTCGATTCCATGGGACAAACTACTTGAACGCGTTGCGCAGGAATACAATGTGAAGTTCAATAAAAACAATCCGTTTCCGTTAGAGTTTGAGTCAATCGCAAACCAAATACTCAACTCGGATAAGCGGAATGCCGATGAGGTTTATAGTGAAATCAAGTCAAGCATTGCCAGTATGGTGTCCTCGCAAGAACCCAATCGTGGCTCATTGCAAGAGCTGTTTACTGCAACTATTCCTGTGGATCATATTCTAACAACGAACTATGACTATATGCTTGAGAAGGCATATATGGCGTATGCAAAGGTAACGCCGAGTGAGAGTGATAAAAGCGAAAAAAAGTATAGTCTACATAGATTTGAGAAGTGCGGAGATAAAACCTTTTATCACATTCATGGCGAAGCTGCAAAGGAAAAATCGCTATGCCTTGGGTATGAACATTATGCAGCCTATTTGGCAGAGATGCGCAAATATTTAAGGGCTCCTCCTGCGGTGTCAGATAGAGTCTTAGAGACCTCATTGCCAGATAAGCGTTCGTGGGTAGATTTATTTTTCACGCACGATATTTATATTTTAGCACTAACGTTGGACACAAATGAAATTGATTTGTGGTGGCTACTGACTTATCGAGCGTTTCTCTACTATTCAAACGACGCTGGATTAAAGAGCATTATGAAGAATAGAGTGAAGATATTCCTTACTGATGATGGCACGAAGAGAGAGAAACTGCTGTATAAGCAAGGACTATTCCATAACCTTCATGTAGAAACCGAACTGGTAAGTGTGCATGACGGTAACTATGAAGAGGCATACAAGATAATTGCACAGAAAATAAGGCAAGAAATCTTAGTTCGGGAGTAAAGGGGTAACTACAATGAACAAGAATGCAATTCAAAAGTTTGCGATTTGGGCGCGGAAAGAGCTGATCGCTCAGGTTTCTCAACGTGCCTATCAATATGGACTTGACGAGTCCGGCTTCGGTGACGCTTCCGCGGACAACATCAACGGGCGGCTGCTGACGGCGGAGGAAAAATCCCAGCGGCAGGAACTCATCAAGCAGATCAAGGAAAAGGGCTATAAGCAGGTCATGGAAGAGGTTGCCTACACTTGGTTCAACCGTTTTATTGCCTTGCGTTTCATGGAGGTCAACAACTATCTGCCCTCCCATATCCGCGTGTTCTCGGACGCATCCGGTGCGTTCAAGCCGGAGATCCTGAACAATGTGCTGCACCTTGACCTTCCGGGACTGGACAGCGGCAAGGTAGCGGAGTACATCGAGAGTAACGACACCGAAGCCCTCTATCGGTATCTGCTGCTGACGCAGTGCAACGCGCTGAACAGTGCGCTTCCCGTCATGTTCGAGCGGATAGGCGGCTACACGGAAATGCTGCTGCCCAACAACATTCTCCGGCAGGATAGCGTTCTTGGTCACATGGTTTCCGACATTCCCGAAGAAGACTGGCAGGATGCCGTCCAGATCATCGGCTGGCTGTATCAGTATTACAACACCGAGCTGAAAGATGATACCTTCGCCCAGCTCAAGAAGAATGTCAAGATCACGAAAGAGCGAATTCCTGCCGCAACGCAGCTTTTCACGCCGGACTGGATCGTTCGCTACATGGTGGAAAACTCCCTCGGCAGACTTTGGCTGGAAGGTCACCCCAATGCCGAGCTGCACGACGGCTGGAAATACTATCTGGACGAAGCCAAGCAGGAGCCGGAGGTGGAAGCGCAGCTTGCCAAACTCCGCGAGGAATACAAGACCATCAAGCCGGAAGAGATCAAGGTCATCGACCCCTGCATGGGCAGCGGTCATATCCTCGTCTACGCTTTCGACGTGCTGATGCAGATTTACACCTCTGCCGGTTGGGATCAGCGGGAGGCGGCGCAGAGCATCCTCAAGAATAATCTCTTTGGGTTAGACATTGATGACCGTGCGGCGCAGCTTGCCTATTTTGCGGTCATGATGAAAGCGCGGCAGTATGATCGGCGTTTGCTCACGCGCGGGATTCAGCCGCACATATATGCGTTTGCGGAGAGCAACAGCATTAACCGAGATCAGCTGAAATTCTTTGGCTGGTCGATGGGCGATGTTGAGCGCAGCAAAGCGTTCACGCAGGTGGAATATCTGCTTGACACGTTCCGCGATGCAAAAGAATACGGTTCTATTTTAAGTGTTGATATGCTCGATTGGGAGCTGCTGTATCGCTTTGCCGGGACAGTCGATTATTCTGACCAGATCAGCACGGACGAACTGAATCTCGAGACTACAAAAGATGCGCTCTGGAATCTGGTTGAACTGGGCGCTGTCATGGCGCAGAAGTATGATGTGGTGGTGACAAATCCGCCGTATATGGCGGTCAGCAACGCCGGGGCAAAGGTCAACGACTATGTAAAGAAGAACTTCCCGGACAGCAAGGCGGATATGTTCGCCGTATTTATTGAACGCTGCGGGCAGATGACGAAGAAGAATGGCTATCAGGCGATGATCACGCAGCACGCTTGGATGTTCCTGTCCAGCTTTGAGAAACTGCGTACAAAGCTGCTGGCAGTCGATATTGTCAATATGGCACACCTCGGTGCAAGAGCGTTTGAGGAGATCGGCGGCGAAGTGGTACAGACCACATCGTTTGTCGTTCGCAAGAGCCACATTGCGGACTACAAGGGCGAATATTGCCGCCTGATTGAACCGACCTCTCAGCAAGGAAAAGAGGATATGTTCCTTGATGGTGAGAATCGCTATGCGGCAGACCAGTCCAACTTCTCTAAAATCCCCGGTTCTCCGGTGGCGTATTGGGTGAGTGAGCAAGCGCTACTTCCTTATTTAACTTCAGTAAAGTTATTAGGTGATATGGCTGCACCATGTGCGGGCTTGGCAACTGGTGATAATACTATCTTTCAACGAAACTGGTATGAAGTTAGTTTCTTGAATATAGGTTTCAATATTTCAAATGCAAAAGAAACACTACACCGAACTGAAAAATGGTATCCATGCAACAGTGGAGGAGATTATAGGAAATGGTCGGCGGATGATAACATAGTTGTGAATTGGCAGAACGATGGTTCAGAAATCAAACAATTTAGGAATGCGGCGGGAAAACTTGCAGCACGCCCGCAAAACACTCAATGGTATTTCAAAGAAGGACTGACTTGGAATAAACTAAGTTCATCACGATTTGCCGTTAAATACAAACGTCCGGGCTATGTTTTTGATGATACCAGCAGATCGGCGTTTCCCAATAATATGCGCTATTTGAAGTACATCATTGGGTTACTATGCTCGAATGTCACGTTTGAGTATCTTAAAGTTCTAAACCCAACGATGAGTTTCACAAATGGCGATTTAGTACGGCTTCCTATACGGATTGAAGAACCGAAGATTGCTTTTGTCAGCGAATTAGTCGATGGAAATGTTACTATATCCAAAGATGATTGGGATTCCTATGAAACCTCATGGGATTTCAAGCGGAATCCGCTGGTGTAAACCCCTCAGTCACCTGCGGTGACAGCTCCCCTTTCAGGGGAGCCTAATATGCGCCCCGCCCCAGCCACCCATGGAAGACACACCCCGCCTCAGCCTCCCCTGAAAGGGGAGGGGGACCACGGAGCAGTGGAGGGGTTCCCCTGAAAAACACACCCCACCTCAGCCTCCCCCTGAAAGGGGAGGGGGACCGCGAAGTGGTGGAGGGGTCACTCTGAAAGGGGAGGGGGACCGCGAAGTGGTGGAGGGGTCACTCTGAAAGGGGAGGGGGACCACGAAGTGGTGGAGGGGTTACTCTGAAAGGGGAGGGGGACCGCGGAGCGGTGGAGGGGTTCAACAAGCAAGAAAGGAGGCTTTTGCTGCGCAAAAGCAATAGTTATAATGATGGATGAGAAGATAAAACACGGAGAAACCGATGATAAGAACGCAGTGATCGACCGAAAGTTGCGGCAGTTCTTTGACGGAAAAATTGTCCGCAAAGACCTGACAAAGAAGATCAAGGAAGGCGCAAATGTGCCGGTCTACGTCCTTGAGTTTTTGCTTGGTCAGTATTGCAGCTCGGATGATCCGGAGGTCATCGAGACCGGCGTGGAGAACGTCAAGCGCATCTTGGCGGACAACTATGTCCGTCCGGACGAGGCGCAGAAGATCCTCTCCATGCTGCGTCAGCGTGGGATGCACACGGTCATTGACAAGATCACCGTCAATCTGAATATGAAAAAAGATACCTATGAGGCGGAGTTCTCCAACCTTGGTATCAAGAATATTCCCATTTCAGAGGACTATCCCGCAAAGTTTGACCGGCTGCTCTGCGGCGGTATCTGGTGCATTGTGCAGCTCGAATATGAGTTTCTGGAAGAAGAGAAAAATCCCTCTCCTATCCACATTCGCAAGCTGACGCCGATCCAGATGCCCCATGTGGACATTGAGGAATTGAAGGAAGGCAGAAAGAACTTCACCGAAGAAGAGTGGCTTGAGATCATGCTGCGCTCCTGCGGTTATGAGCCGGATAAGCTGAATGACCGCGAACGCTGGCTTCTGCTTGCCCGTATGCTGCCGCTTGTTGAGAACAACTTCAACCTCTGTGAGTTAGGTCCGCGAAGCACCGGCAAATCCCATATCTACAAGGAAATCTCCCCGAACAGCATCCTTGTTTCCGGCGGTCAGACCACCGTCGCGAACCTGTTTTACAACATGGGCAGAAAAACCGTGGGCTTGGTTGGCTTGTGGGACTGCGTAGCGTTTGACGAGGTTGCCGGTATCAACTTTAAGGACAAAGACGGCATCCAGATCATGAAGGACTATATGGCGTCCGGCTCCTTTGCCCGTGGCAAGGAAGAAAAAGCCGCAACCGCTTCTATGGTCTTCGTCGGCAACATCAATCAGAGCGTGGATGTGCTGCTGAAAACGTCCAGCCTCTTTGACCCATTCCCTCCCGAAATGGGAACGGACACAGCGTTCCTTGACCGTATGCACTGTTATATTCCGGTTGGGAGATACCGAAGTTCCGCCCGGAGCATTTCACCAACGACTATGGCTTCATCACCGACTATCTGGCAGAGTTTATTCGGGAGCTTCGCAAGGAGCAGTACGGTGATGCACTGGACAAGTATTTCCGCCTTGGCAAGAACCTCAATCAGCGCGACACCATTGCCGTCCGCAAGATGGTTGGCGGCATGATCAAGCTGCTTTATCCGGACGGGGAGTTCACGAAAGAACAGCTTGAAGAAATCCTCAAGTTTGCGCTCGAAATGCGCCGCCGCGTCAAGGAACAGCTCAAGAAGCTGGGCGGCATGGAGTTTTATGACGTCAATTTCTCGTACATTGACAACGATACCTTTGAGGAACGTTTCGTCTCTGTCCCGGAACAGGGCGGCGGAAAACTCATCCCCGAAGGAATGTGCAATCCCGGTCAGGTCTATACGGTTTCTCAGGGAAAGAGCGGCATGATTGGCGTCTTCCGTCTGGAATCGCAGATGCTTCCCGGCAACGGCAAGTTTGAGCGGACGGGACTAAACTCTGATGGCAAGTGTAAGGAAGCAGCAAATACTGCCTTTAACTATCTGAAAGCAAACGGCAACCGCATCAGTGGTGCGATCAGCACCACAACGAAGGACTATATCATCAACTATCAGGATTTGCAGGGCATCGGCATGACCGAGAAGCTGGCGCTTCCCACGCTGATCGCGCTCTGTTCGATTGCGCTCGGAAAGCCGACTCTCAGCAGTTTGGCGGTGCTGGGCGAGATCAGCATTGCCGGAACGATGCTCAAGGTGGACGAGCTTGCAAACGCGCTTCAGGTCTGCCTTGACAGCGGTGCAAAGAAGGTGCTGCTGCCTATTACATCGGCGGCTGACCTCGGAACAGCTCCCGCCGATCTAATCGGTTGCTTCAACCTGATTTTCTACCAAAGCGCAGAGGACGCAGTGTATAAGGCATTGGGCGTTGAGTAATACAAAAGCAAAAAGCAATTTGTGTACAAAAGCAAACCCGGTCAACCCTTTTTGAGTTGCCTGGGCTTTTTGCAGCCGACGATGCCGCAGTTCCATTAAAAAATGCGATTCCGCCGCTTAAATATTGGCATCTTATTCCTGCTTATTCCCAACGGAAAAAACGAACAGCGAGGGTCGTGCTGAGTGCGGCAACTCCAACCATGACACAAATCGGCAGCGTCGCAAGGGAGACGGCACAGTAGACGGCATACATTGCCGGCTCTACGCCGAGGATGAATACAGGTCAAAACAAATTTTTTGTGTAATAATGCCTTTTCTCGGTGTACAGATATTCCTCAAGGGTGAAAACCTCCTGATATCCATGTTTCTTGTAGAATATCGGAGCTTGAAAAGAAAAAGTATCCACAAAAGCATATTTGCAGCCGCGCTGCTTGGCTTCGCCTTCCGCGGCCTCCAGTAACTTGCTTCCGATACCTTGCCCTCTGAGTTGTTCACTGACGAAAAGGAATTGAATGCAAAGCCAATTTCCGAATATCTCTCCTGTCAATCCTGCCAGTTTTCTGTTGTTTTCGTCTTCAAAAAACAGCCCTATCGGGATTTTTTTGATTGTTCACGATGAGCAAGATTATATTCTTTCAGCATTCCATGTATCTCATTGACATCGTGCTCGCTTACATCATCCGTTATTCTGAAATTCATATGCTTTTTCCTTCCTCGCGTAGTTTTATTAATAATTAAAACCTATGTATCATGCCAATCAGAACCGTACATCTGTTTCTTTGCTTTAAAAAATCAGTTATGCACGAAAGCAACAGACTGGATAACCCTTCGCGGGTTGCCCGGTTATGTTTTGAAGATTGACGCAACAGCCAACGTCGGTACTGCTTTTGAGCGGATACATATTGGAACAGCAAGATGTTTATTGGCATAAATCACTTATCATGCCAAAGTGCTAAAACCCTGCCCGTATCAATATCTACCAAGATGTTTGCAACACCACCCGTCATATTGGATCGCAATGTTCCCTGAACAAGCCAAATACCGTTTGCCTTGTCATAGAATAATTGATAGGGTTTCTGCTTTTTTATACGTTCTCCATACTTATTGATCCAAATTACTTCAACTTTTTTGAGAAGATCTTTTGAATCGGATATGCCTCCTAAACTGTCTTTCGATGGAAATTTATCGATATAGTATTGATAATCGCTTACATCAAACACCTTAGTTTCGGGAAGTTTATTTCTGTTAACCACCACAAGTGTCCCTGCAATGAATGCAATAAAAAGAACAAGTAGAAATAGAAAAAACGTATTTCTTTTAAACATCAAAACCACCTCCCCGTATGCCTTGACAGGCTGTACTTCATCAAAACGCCGAACTACGCGGTAACGGAAGGGATTATTCTTTCCGAGTGTGGACGCAAGTGAGCCCGAGGTTGACAGCAGTTTGCCCCAACTGTCAAACCTCAACAGCGGCTAAATCGCTGTTGAGGTAAGCATATTCTACAACAGTGCTGCCGCTGTTGTCAACGAACTTCACAATGTCATTCTGAACATTGCGACATAGATCACGCTCAAATCACGATTGCAGAATATAGAATTGTGCTATCCTCACCGAATGCAATTATCCAATGTTTTGCACACACGAACCATGCATTAGAATACGGACTGAAATACACCTTGTACTCTTTTTCTTGGCACAGCGCCCATCTGCTCATTTTCTTTGCTGCAGCGAACGCTGTTTGAGAATCGTGCACATTATCGTATTGGAATGATTTGTCGATACTTCTTGGATCGATTTTGTGCAGCAACCGCAACTTTTCTGCGGTCTGTTCATACAGGTTCAATTCCACTGCAAAAGTCCACGGAATAGATTCGTCCCTGCAACGAAGGTAAGTTTGAATTCTCAAATCAAAGCATCCGCGAAAACTGCCTTCATCCGTTTCAAACAAAACGAACACGTCACCGCAACGGTAATAACAGAGTTTTCCCCAAGTCCGCATTCACTTAAGGACGAAAGGTGCTCAAAAAGGATACGGCATAGCTTACGATCATGTAGGCTATGCCGTTTCTTTTTGCTCTTGTTGCGGGATATCGACCACGCCGATGAAGTTTCACCAGATGACCAGGGTCTGCTTTTTTGTCCGTGTGCCGGGGATTTTTTCCGGTTTCTTCACCTCGATCTTCTCCACGAAAGAGCGAATGATCTCTGCGGTAAGTTCCGTAATGTCCGTGTACCGGCGCACCATTCCCAAGAAGGAATCTACATTCAGTCGTTGCTCCCGAGCCTCCGCAATAGCCGCCTCCAGTTCTGAGACTTTTGCTTCCAATTGCTTCTGCTCGGCTTCATAGGTGGCAGACATTCGGGAAAAACGGTCGTCGGATATTTTCCCGTCGATGTTGTCCTCGTAGAGCCGCTGCATGATACTATCCAGCTTTTTGATGCGCTCTTTCGCCTGAACAAGCTCTTTGTTGCTGTTGCGCATCAGACGATTGAGTTCCTTTTCGTTCTGTCTCGTGACCAGTTCTACAAATTCCGTTTCATGGGAACGTGCATAAGCCGTAATGCTCTTCAATTGCCGAAGCAGGATCTCTTCCACCTGGACATTGTGGATTTGGTGGGGAGAACAAAGCCCTTGCCCTTTTCGGTAGGATGCGCAGGTGAAGTACTCCTGCTCGTGTTTCCAGCCCCTCGCTCTGACTTGGTACAGTTTGGCTCCGCAGTCGGCGCAGAACAGCATTCCGGAGAGTATCGGCATCTCACCGATCGGAGTAAGTCTCCTGCGCCCGTCTCGAATACGCTGGACGATATCGAATGTTTCCTGATCAATGATCGGTTCGTGGGTATTCTCAAAAATCGACCATTCGGAAGGATCGTTCCACACGGTCTTTTTGCACTTGAAGGACTTCCTTCTTGTGCGGAAATTGACTGTATGGCCCAAGTATTCGGGCTTCATCAGCAAGTCGGCTATGGTGCGTTGCTGCCAGAATCCGGGCTGTTCCGACTGCTTTGCGGGCGTCTTGATCCCAAGTGTATGCATATGTTCGGAGGGAGTCGGAATGCCCCGACGCATCAGTTCTTTCGAGATCTGCGAAGGGCCTTTCCCGGCAACGCACATTTTAAACATCTCCCGTACTACCGGGGCCGCCTCCGGGTTTATGATCCAATGGTGTTTGTCATTGGGGTCTTTCAGATAGCCGTAAGGCGGATTGGTAGTCAGCGGTTTGCCGGAATTTCCTTTAGCACGGAACACAGCCTTGACTTTCTTGCTGGTGTCTTTGGCATAGAACTCGTTGAAAATGTTGATGAACGGCGTCATATCGTTGTCCATCTGATTTGCACTGTCTACACCGTTGTTGATGGCGATGAAGCGGATATCGTTGTTCGGGAACACCATCTCCGTGTACATACCTACCTGAAGATAGTCCCTTCCCAATCGGCTCATATCCTTCACGATAATGGTACCGATACGCCCTTCGTCAATCATGCCTAGCAGGCGTTGCCAGTCCGGGCGGTCAAAATTTGTTCCGCTGTAACCATCGTCTACGAAATAAGCCGTATTGGTGAATCCGTGATCGTCGGCATACTTTTTCAGGATAGCTTTCTGGTTCACGATGCTGTTGCTTTCGCCCTGTAGGTCATCGTCACGGGACAGCCTGCAGTAAAGGGCGGTGACCTTGTCTCCTGCGACAGAGAAAGACGCTCTGTTTGTTCTGGGAACGCCGATGTTCATATTCATAATAATTCTCCTTTCCGACCGTCTTCAAGCTGTACTACATATTCCCGTACTGTCGCAGAAAAAGCAAGTCATTTCTTCAATGCTTATTTGAACTTTGAGATAACTTTTCCGGAGCTGATGTGCAGTTGCCCAGGATCAGATTTTTGACTTTTTCAAAAGCAGTTTCCCTTGCAGAATCGCTTTGTACGGAGATGACCGTGAACAGAGTGTTGCCCACGGCCATTTCCGAAACGGTGCAGGGTCTGCCTTCATATGTGCCGACCGCTGCGCTCATAGGATCACACGCTTTCTTCAATAACGGAGATCGCTTTTACGGCATCCCTGCGCACGAGTCGGGCATCGAGCAACTCGAACGCAACATATCCCACACGGCCGCTCATGGCAAAGCGCTCCTTCAGCGCTTTCATGCTGACGGGAGAGCGGTCTACAATCCAGTAGTACCGGAAGTCACCGAATAGTACGGGCTTTGCTCCGGCAGCAATGTCCGGAAGTTCATTGCAGATGCGAATCGGCTTACCGAGGATGGTATCCGTGCTGCTGTTCCAAAGATAGTTGCCCGAATCATCTTTCAACTTCCGAAGCACCGTGGCGGTACGATCATTCATCAGCCAAGCAGCATGGGTGCGATACTCCGGCTTTACAGAGAAGAACAAGTCAATGACGGCATCATAGGTCAGCGCAGATACCGTCGTTCCTATTTCTGCCCCTTCGGTATCATGAATCAGTCCAAATGGCTCGTTTACGCCGCTGCCGCAGATGAATGCTTTGTCCTCCGCATATGCGAAAGACTTACCCATACGCTCGGAAATGTATTTTTTGAGATCAAAGTCCGCATCAAGTGCAAACTCCTCGCTCAGTTTGAGCAGGCAGGCGATTTTGTGACTGCCGACACGGATACGGGTAAAATCCTCCTCGACATCAAAGCCGGGGATGGGTGCGCCCTCAGGGACGAAAGACGCGTAATCATGGGAATCGGCTGCCCAGATCACCGACCCGCCCTGGTACTTCTTCAGGTTCGTTGCGAGTGGACGAATGATGCTTTCCCGGACGACCACCTTACGAAGGTCGGCTTCTCCGGTGGTCGGGGTAAAGTATGTCCCTGTGACGCTGTCCATTGCATCACGCATGGCCACCTCACTGTCGGGCTTAAGTCGCATGGCATTCCAGAAATGTTTATCGTATTCCTGCGTGGCCGTAATGTTTCTGATCTCGTTGATCGTTTTCATTGTTTTTATCTCCTTTCGGTTGCTTCATCGCAGTGTCTGCATTTGTACAGACCGTGAGTGGTAGCATCAAGCGGCAGTCCGCAAAGGCGCAGATTGCCGTTGCAATGGGGGCATTTGAGATCGTATTCCAGGGTATCCGTGAAGCGAGTCGGGTCACAGGTGCGGAGGTGATAACGGTGATAGACCTTTCTCCGATCGTCATTCACCAAGTATTCTGTCATGAAGATCGTCTCGTGCTCCGCCAGGTACTCCTCGGTCAACCAGTCGTTTTTCGGGAACAGCGTTTTACCGCCTTTGTAATTGTAAAAAGTGTAGTTTCTCATGTGTATTTTCCTCCTCGATAGATGTTTTCGGGTGAGTGTTAATTACCCTTTTGATTTCGCCGTTTTTGTGCGTAAGACCCCGGGCCGTTGCCCAATGGTCAAAGTCCCGGAGATTTGAGCCGCCCCAGGTCAATGGCGCAGAATTTATCGTCCGTGTGCGGTGAAGGTCGTGACGGTCGACAAATAAAACTCTCTTTAGAGTGGTATGCCGAATACCACACTAAAAATGGTTTTATGAAGAGAACGTCACCGAGCGTCACCGTGGCGTATTACTCATCCGCAGCGAACACAGATGCGAACTCTGATTTGAGCCGCAGACCGAGAACTATGCGTCCCTTTTTTGTGTGCTTTCTCTCGAAACCGGAGGTGTCGACCGCTGCGTAAAAGTCCGTGGTGGAACGGGTGTATTCTCCGCTTCGACCGCAAAAGCTGCGATATGCGGCGTACAGATCACCGGAGTGCTCGCTGTAGGTATCGCCGACCTCGCAGCACTCCTCCAGAAAGTGCGACAGCCAGTCGCTGTTTTCCCGATATAGTGCCGTGGCTTTCTTAACACATTCCGGTTGAGCGATACGGAAGTTGTCCGAGATAACTTTCTCGGCTCCCTCAATCATCCACGCAAGAACGGCGGGACCGGCATTGTCGAAAAGGTAGTCGGCGTAGTTTTTGACATCACCGCTGCCGACGATCCTTGCGTTGAACGGCACAACGATCAATCTGCGCCAAGTGCCCGGGTCATTGGCACCGACTTTCGGTAGGTGATTCGTGTATAGAACGAGCGTATGCGTAGGAGTGAAAGCAAATGGGTCTTTGTACTTCTTTTCGGCGTATATCTCATCCGTAGAACAGAACTGCTTTACAACAGACGTGTTCAGCCTCATGCCTTCTTCCAATTCGGCGGCGATCAGCAGACGCTTGCCCTTTGTCTCCGCCAATTCCGGTTTGACATTTCTCTTGCAGCCTACCGTCAAAGCATCGGCAGAAATGTTGCCGCTGTAGGAGCCCATGACACGAGCCAACACATTCCAGAAGGTGGATTTGCCGTTCCTGCCGTCACCGTGGGCAATGATCAGTGCCTCGATATTAGACATGACCGATAAGCGCCAATCCGGCAATGCGCTGCACATATTCCTTCAGTTCGGCATCCCCACGGAAAAAGGTGTGTAAGGCATCCGTCCACAGGTCTGCTCCCCGGCTGCCGGGAGAAACCGCAGTGCATTTGGTGATAAAGTCCTCGGCGCAGTGCACCTGTTTGCCGTTCATGCCTTTTCGAAGGTCCACGGTATATTCGGGTGTGTTGAGCAGAAAACCGTCCTTGTCCAATTCACCGTGATCGATCTCTACCATTGGTCGGGCTTCACGCAGTGCTGCGACCTGGTATTTGGAATCTCTGCGCTGTAGAACGAACTTTCTGTAGGCAACGGCTCCACGCTGTGCAAAGAGTGCGGATTTCTGTTCCTCAGTCATGAATTCGGAAGCATTCTTTCCGTGTGCGGCGATAACAGCTTTGGCTCCGGTCTCTTCCAGGCGTTCCTCGGCTCGGGTGAGCCAGGCTTCGGCCTCTGCGAGTTGGGTATCCGTAAACTGTTGCATTGCTGCTTGAGAGCGGGGTTTTGATTCTTGCCAACAGACACCGTCATATACGATGTAGTCGGTAGCCGGAGAATAGCGGACATAATTACGGCAGTGCTTGGCAAAGGCATAGGCTTGTCCGACGTCGGAATAATCATCCGGTTTGCAAGGAGTGGGATCGTTGTATTCTTCCGGCGGCACATACCCCGGTTGAGCGGAAACCGCTTTACCGAATTTCACGGCGCTGCTCCAGATGCTATCCAGTTCGTTCTCATCTAAAGGCGGGACGCAGCATTTCGCCTTTTCGAGAAATGCTCCCCTTGCCTCATGGGTATCGCCGTACCGCTTGACCAACCTCCCGGCAATGTGGGACATGACAGTGTTTCGTCGCCCTTCGGGGATGTATCCGTCGGGTAGCGCAGCGAAAGAGTTGTATGATGCTGCGGGATCGGCCCGTGGCTCTTTCAAAGATTGAGCCTTGTCCGCCATAAAGTGGTTAAGGTTCATTGTTTTCACCTCCGTGCAGTTCGACTACCGGATCCTGCACACCAAAGAAGAATCGTGCGGCATCCTTTGCTCCCGTGTCGAAAAACGGGAAGAAAGCCATGACTGACTCTTTCAGCATACGGTAATCGTCTCCGTTCGTGATTGGGTCGATGGGAAAGATGATGTGGAACCGGGGCCTCGGTGAGCGGGTACCTTTCCACGCCATATGGTGGCGGCTGTAGACTAAGTAGAACGGGACGCCCGGAAAAGCCTTTTCCACATCCGCAGCGGTTTTCCATTCGCATTCCTCATCCGAATGGTCGTTGTCGCAGTCAAACGGCAAACAATCCGAACGGATAAAATCCGCAACGGCTCTGTGGTGATCTCTGTATTCGGCAAAGACCTGGTCGTACCGAACAGCTTCGCGCAGATCCTCGACCGAGGTGATCTCCCGTTTGACCGGATAGCAGGCATTGAACTTATTGCCCCGGCAGTTTGCGGTGTACAGTGTGATCGGTCTCACGGCAGTTTCCTCCTTTCGCAAAAATGTTTTTCATGGTGTTACTCTCCTTTCTGAGGAAGCGTCCTCACTATACAGAGAAAAAACAGGGGTTTTGTCAGGGTGTTTTCAGAAATTATTTTGAAATTTCTTTTTTGCCGCATCCAGGCTTTCTTTTACGGCGCTGGCAGATGCCCCCTCCGCTGCTGCTATCTCGCGCAGCGTCATATTTTCACTCAACATCCATAAACGGCGTTGCTGCGTCTCGGTCAGTAGTGTGAGCGTGCTTCGGATATGTTCGGCTTCCTCCTTTCGGATAACGATGTGCTCTGGTGTGTCGAGGTAGGCAATGGAGTTGCCTTCGTAGTCCAATGCCTCAAGATGATATAAAGTGTGATAGGCCTCCCGACGTTCGGCATTACGGATGAGACGTGCATTCTCATTAAGATACTCAACGATCTCCCTTAACGCCTCCGGCTCTCCGTCCGGTATGATGAGTTCAAAGGGTGATCCATACGGATCGTTGTAGCGTATCTTCACGGTGTGTTCCTTCCCGTCCGATAACGAAAAGAGCCGGAACGCACCGCCGCAGAATAAGGCCTAATCATGAAAAGGGCGCACTTATCCTGGGGTACAGTCATACCTCCCGCTTAAGCGGTGAAATATGATATGTATCCCGGCCCTTATACGTAAATCAGGCTTTGATATTATGTTTGTGTTCGATTGGAGAAAAGAGTCCTTCACTCATAGGTAGGCCACGAAAACAGGAAAATCGAACCCCCTGTTTTTGAAAACCTTTCTATAGGTAAGCCACGAGAAAGGCAAAACGGGACGGTTTTATAGAAAAAACTTGCGGACGATCCCGAAATCTTCCGCACGGGAGAAATTCCTGTCCTGTTACCCACCGGAGGTCAAATCACAGCTTGACAGAGAACTTTGAAAGTTCCTCCTCTCACTTACCACCGGACACGAGAAGTGCATTTGGTCCCTTGATTTTTGAAGTTCTCTTTTCATAGACCCATCTGGACAGGAATGAGCACCTTGGTCGAAAAAAGCAAAAAATAAGCCCTTCCGCAGAAAAAATTCTGAAAGAAGGGCGTTTAGCGTTGAAAAAGTCACATCTTCGTGATACAATGGATTTTAGTATGATGCAAGTACACACGGAGGTGTGATATGGCTGTTAGTTATAAAAGGCTGTTCCATCTGCTGATTGAGAGGGACATGACCACAACGAATCTTCAGCAGTAAGCCGGATTTTCATCCAATATCGTCCCCCGGATGAAGCGAAACGGCTATGTATCCTTAGAAACGATAGAAAGCATCTGTCGGGCATTGGATTGCGGCGTGGATGATATTCTGGAATTTGTGTCGGGCGACGGCGTAGAAAAGTGATGCTTCGGCATAGAAAGAGGTAAAATTATGGCAAGAGCGGCAAAAAAGAAAGAAGAGGCGGTCTCTCTGGAAACGGTACTGTGGAACTGCCGTGTGGCGCTCCGTGGTGTTGGAAGTACCGATAAAAATAGAGATGCTGTTATCGGTTTGTGCTTTTTAAAGTTTGCCGGCGATAAGTTTGAAAAACGCCGTGCTGAATTGATTGCTCAGTATGGTGATATTCCTGCGTTTCTGGAAAAAGCCTCTTTCTATAATGCGGTCAACGTGTTCTATCTAAAGGAGACTGCTCGTTGGTCCTATATCATAAAGAACGCCGGTGCCAATGATATTGCTGTTATCCTCGATCAAGCTATGGCGGATATTGAGGAGAGTAATCCCGCACTGAAGGGCGCACTGTCCCTTAATCTGTATGCTACTCTCGGTGCACCGAAGGAGAAAATCAAGCAGCTTATCGATGAGGTAAATAAAATCGACGAGGCTCGTTTTCATGAAGAAGACCTCATTGGCCGTGTGTACGAATACTTTTTGCAGGTATATGCTGCCTCCGGCACGAAAGAAGATGGCGAATTTTACACCCCGGCTTGTGTTGTTCAGTTGATTGCCGAGATAATTGAGCCTTACAGTGGCGTGGTATATGACCCCTGCTGTGGATCCGGCGGTATGTTCGTACAGTCTCATAAGTTTGTAGAAAGTCACCACGGGAACCGCAAGAATATCTCTGTTATCGGACAGGAGAGCGTCCAGGAAACCTGGCGGCTGTGCAAAATGAACCTTGCCATTCGCGGCATCTTTCATAACCTTGGAGAAAAGAACGCATCCACCTTCACCGAGGACCTGCACAAAGACAAAAAGGTTGATTTCATTATGGCAAATCCTCCGTTTAATCTCAAGGGATGGCGCGGAGAAGACCAGCTGCTTGATGATCCGCGCTGGCGGGGGTATGGCATTCCACGTGCCTTCAATGCAAACTATGCCTGGATTCTGCACATGATTTCCAAACTGGATGTCAACCATGGCATTGCCGGATTCCTTCTGGCAAACGGTGCATTGAATGACCCGGATGAATATGAAATTCGCAAGCAACTTCTTTTGAATGACAAAGTTGAGGCTATTATCGTCCTGCCCCGTGATATGTTCTATACTACTGATATTTCTGTCACGCTGTGGATCGTAAACATGAACAAGAAAGCTGGTACTGTCAATGGGCGGCAGGTGCGCGACCGCCGCAGCGAAGTGTTATTTATGGATCTGCGTCGTTGGGATCAAAATGTCGAAGAAATTGTTATTGACAAGGGCAAGAAAAAGAAAAAGACCGTTCTGACCCCTGTGCAGATTGCAGAAGTCAAAAAGGTCTATGATGCGTGGCAGAGCGTGGATACTACTCTCTATGCGGATGTGCCGGAGTTTTGCCAATCGGTGAAAATCCGGAAAAAGGATAAAGTGCACCCAGAGGATATTTCCATCGAAGATAAGGACTTTTCTCTGGCTCCGAGTAAATATATCGAGTTTATCGACCATGACCTTGATATCGATTATGCCAAAGAAATGGTTCGTATTCAAAACGAAATGCGCTTACTGATGGTGTCCGAGGAATTGTCGCAGTCAATGCTCAAGGATGCATTTAGGGGGATTGGCTATGGCATCGACTAAATATAAATTGGGTGCCTTGCTACATTTATGTTATGAACGAAACTCTAATTCGTATTATACTCTGGCAGATGTAAAAGGCATTTCAATCCAAAAAGCGTTCATTGAAACAAAAGCAGATATGACCGGAGTTTCTCTAAAACCATACATTTTAGTGAAGCCGGACTGCTTTGCGTATGTTACAGTAACATCCAGAAATGGAGAGAAAATTACACTTGCGCACAACGATACCGAAAATACCTATATTGTCTCATCTTCATATGTGGTGTTTGAAGTTGTCCGTACGGATATTCTTCTTTCCACTTATCTGTTTATGTATTTCAACCGCCCGGAATTTGATCGATATGCCCGTTTCAATTCGTGGGGCTCTGCCCGTGAGACCTTTTCGTGGGAGGATATGTGTGATATCGACATCGAATTACCGCCCATCGATATTCAGCAGAAATATGTGGATATTTACAATTCCATGCTCACCAACCAGCGTAGCTATGAGCGGGGGTTGGAAGATTTGAAACTTGTTTGTGATGGATATATTGAGAATTTAGGTAAAAACCACGCGCTTGAACCGATTGGGAAATACCTGCTACTTTCTGATAAGAGAAATGATTTAGGATTAGGCGTAGATTCAGTAAGAGGATTGGCAGTTTCAAAAGAAATGATACCGACAAAAGCTGATATGGATGGTGTAGGTTTGTCGAATTACAAACTTGTACCACCCCGGCACATTGCGTATGTCCCAGATACATCACGCAGAGGGGATAAGGTATCGCTTGGTTTCAATAATACTGAAGAGACATATTTGGTTTCTTCGATATCAATCGTCTTTACAACTGATGAAACACATTTGCTGCCGGATTATCTGATGTTGTTCTTTACGAGAAGTGAGTTTGACAGATATGCTCGATTCCATTCGTGGGGAAGCGCAAGAGAAACTTTTGACTGGGATGAAATGTGTGATGTACGTATCCCGATCCCGAGCGTTGAAGTGCAGCAGTACATTGCGAATATATTCGTTGTCTATCAGCTGCGCAAGGAGATCAATGAGCAACTAAAAGCGCAGATTAGGGATATTTGTCCGATTCTGATAAAAGGATCCTTGGAGGAAGGCGAGAGAACATGATGTTATTTTCTAAACGATATAGCAATCTGATCGAATTTGGAAATGGCGAATCCAAAGATCATATTTGTGGAGAAATAGAGTATCAGGTTAAAGAGAAAATAGCTTCTGTAATGTATGACTTTGCAGAACCCACCATCATACATCAAAATCGATATGACAGCTATGAGGAGAGAACCGATGCTCTCGACCTTGCAGTTCGAGTATTTAATGATGAAAAAGGAGCGCCATATATTTCGCTGACACACAATGTTTTTGATGGCCCTGCATTTAACCCTTTGGCCTCTGCTTTTACACCATTTCTGTTTGATGTAATAGAATTGCAGTACAAAGAATTATCCGATGGAGAAAAAACAGACTTTCAGTCCGAGATAAACAATGTATTTATAGAGAACGATATACCTTGGTTACTACACGATGGGCGAATGATCAAGGTGGATTCGCAGCAGTTTGAACAGGATTTAAAGCAAAAGGCTCTGCTACAATTGCACGAACTTACAGATTCTGCCCCAATATTTCAGTCGGCTTATGATGAGTTTATGAAATCAATCGAGTTTTTTCAAAAAGGTGATTACGCCGAGGCAATATCAAACGCCGGAAAAAGCTATGAAAGCGTGATGAAGGTTATACTTCAGGTTGATCGCGGAAATGCCGATAAGCTAACCAAAGAGCTTATTGGCCGTGGTGGCTTGGATTTTCCCGAAAGTATGGCTGGCGATGGATTCCGGGAAAAAGTTCTCATGTCTTTACCTTTTATTCGAAATAACTCTACTGCCTCCCACGGCGCAGGCCGAAGCACTGTTAAGGTATCAAAAGATATGGCTAACTTAGCAATTAATCTTGCTGCGAGTCTCAATTCTTATTTAATTGATGTATTTAGAGAAGTAATGTAAGGAAGGAGGTGCCCGCGTGGACTATACATTCATAAAAGGTCAATTTACCGAAGCACAGTTGGAGGAGGCCATCATTGCTCTGCTTGAGCAACAGGGGTATACTTATGTCCACAGTGAAAGTATCCACAGGAAATACGAGGATATTTTGCTCTTAGATGACCTCCGTGCATTTATGCAGGATCGTTACGCTAATGATGGATTGAGCGAGGTTGAATTACAAAAGATCACTAATCGGCTACAGTTGATTCCTGCATCCCCTTTATACAGCGGAAACCGTGAAACCTTCTGGCTCATCAACGAGGGTTTTGACCTTGTGCGCGATGATGTCAGTAAGGTGGCTCTGCATATCGATTACATTGATTTTGACAATCCGCAGAACAACATTTTTAAGGTTGTGAACCAATATTCCGTTCAAGGTGAGCGTCTGCGTCGCCCGGATCTTTTGGTGTTCATCAACGGTATCCCCGTTGTCATCTGTGAATTCAAATCGGCCATCAGCGAGGATACCACTGTACATGATGCATGGGAGCAGATTACCATTCGCTATAGCCGAGATATTCCGAAATTGATGAAGTACTGTTTCTTGTCCGTGATTAGCGATGGTGCCAATACAAAAATGGGCAGCATTTTCACACCGTATGCCTATTACTATGCATGGAATAAAGCGAATGACCACGACAAAGTTTCTAACGGAATCAGTTCGCTTTTTACGATGATTTCCGGTGCTTTTGCCAAGAACCGAGTTATTCCTCTGCTCCGGGATTTCGTATTCTACCCGGATGACAGTCAAAAGAGTGAAGCCATTGTCTGTCGGTATCCTCAGTTTTTCGCCGCCGAGAAAATGCTTACGAATATCAAAAAACATCTGCGTCCTGCCGGTGATGGTAAGGGCGGTACATACTTCGGTGCGACCGGCTGCGGCAAAACATACACCATGCTGTTCTTATCACGTATGATTGCCCTGCGTGACTCTGATACCTTTAATAACCCCACCATCGTCATCATCGTTGACCGCGAAGATCTGGGCACACAGACTGCAGAACTGTTCGCTACGGCGACAAAGTTTCTGCACGAAAGTGACGTCCGCAGTATTGAGTCCCGTGCCGATATGGCTCAAACTCTCGGTGACAGGCCAAGTGGTGGTGTGTATATCACCTCCATCCAGAAGTTTTGCGAAAAAACAGGCCTGCTCTCTGACCGCAGTAATATCATCTGTATTTCTGATGAGGCTCACAGAACGCAGACTGGTGTGGGTGCAAAATTGAAAAAGACCGATAAGGGTGTGTTCACCACATACGGTTTTGCAAAGTATCTGCGTGACAGTTTTCCCAATGCGACCTACTGCGGTTTTACTGGCACCCCCGTAGATGAGACCATTGCTGTTTTCGGTGATGTAGTTGACAGCTACACCATGAAGGAATCTAGCGATGACGGCATTACTGTACGCATCGCATATGAGCCACGCCTTGCTCGTGTCATCCTCTCGGATGAACAGGCAAAAGAAATCCAAAAGTACTATGACCGTTGTGCCGAACAAGGCTCTACGCAAGAGCAGATCGAAGAGAGCCAGCGGGCAATGTCACAAATGAGAGCTATCCTCGGTCACCCGGACAGGCTCAAAAAGCTGGCAGCAGACATCGTACTCCACTACGAAGCGCTATGTGCAGAAAAACCGGAAATCGTACAAAAGGCTATGATTGTATGCTCTGATAGAGCAATTGCATTCCGTCTGCTAAAGGAAATCCTTGCTGTGCGACCAAACTGGGGCGAAAAACATCGCGCAGAGGATGAGTCTGAATTGACTGAGGATCAGTTAGATAAGCTGATGCCTCTTCCGAAAATCAACCTCGTGGCTACGCAAGGTGCAAATGATGAAAAAGACTTGTTCGATGCTTGCGGTACGAAGGAATACCGCAAAATGCTCGACAGGCAATTCAAGAATAACAACTCCAATTTCAAAATTGCCGTGGTTGTTGATATGTGGATCACTGGCTTTGATGTGCCGTCCCTCGCTGTTATGTACATCGATAAACCGTTGCAGAAGCATACACTCCTACAGACCATTTCCCGTGTAAATCGTGTGTTTGATGGTAAGGACAAGGGCCTTGTAGTTGACTATATTGGTATCAAAAACGATATGTTGGAGGCTGTCAAAAAATACGGTAGCCCACAGGAAAGCCCGGTTGATGAACTGAATATTACGTTGGGCATTTTCCGTAATCATCTGGCCATGATAGATGAATTGCTCATTGGATACAATGACACCAAATTCTATGCCGGTGAGCCATTGGAACGATTGACCTGTCTGAATATGGCGGCGGAATATGTGCAGAGTAGCAAAGAGATGGAAACTCGTTTTATGGGGCTCTCCCGTAGGCTGAAGAGCGCATACACGATTTGTTTCCCATCCGGTGAATTGACCGATATGGAAACTGCTAAAGCGCAGTTCTATCTGGCTATCCGCTCCATTATTTACAAGCAAACCAAGGGCGATGCTCCGGATGCCGAAATTATGAATCATGTGGTTGAGGAGATGGTGCGTAATGCCATCGCCTGCACTGGCATTGAAAATATTGTGGACGAGAACAAATCCGTAGATCTGTTTAGCGATGAATTTATTTCTGAACTGGATGCAGTGAAAATGCCAATCACAAAATTCAACGCTTTACTCAAACTACTCCGTAAGGCTATCAGCAGCTATGGACGTACCAACAAGGTAAAGGCACAGGAATTTGATGAGCGTCTGCGCAACGTGGTAGAAGCATATAACGGCCGTGACAAACTGGTATTTACCAGTGAGGTCGTTGCAGATTTCGTTAATGATTTGTCCGAACAGCTGTTGCAGATTTTGAAGGATTTGCAAGATGATAAGACCTCTTTCGAGAAGTTGGGCATCAGCTTCGAGGAAAAAGCGTTCTACGATATTCTGGTCAAAGTACGCGATGATCATGGATTCCCTTATGCTGACGAAAAGTGTTTGGTTCTGGCAAAGAAAATCAAAGAACTCGTTGACGATAAGGCTCAGTTTGCGGACTGGTCCACCCGGGACGACATCAAAAATCAGCTTAACATGGAACTTACCGTCCTTTTGTACCAGAATGGCTATCCACCGGAATGGGACGAAGAAGTATTCGAGAAGGTCATGGAGCAGGCTGAAAATTTCAAAAAGTATTCTGACGGATAAACGAAAAGGCCACACAACCGACATGATTGTCAGTTGCGTGGCCTTTCTGTTGGCGCCGCTTGAAGACGCCACTAAAACCAGTTAATTTGAACTGTCGTTAAGTGAGTGCCTCCAACCCGTATCCTTTTTAAACTTCACTTTCGCTTTGCCGTTGCCGGCGTCAATATATCGAGTTCCGAAGTATTCCTTGAGAAAGTATTCGGCGGCTTTTATTGCTTTTTCTTTATCCCCATGTTCAATTTTGCCGACATTCGGAATGTTCGTGTTGAAACAATCATTAAATTCCTCAAAAATAAATTGTTCGAGTAATTTGTTCTTTTCAATATCTCCGTCAGCCCAAAAAACTATTGAATCATTAATCACAACATTTCGCTCATCTGTTAAGTCAATCATGTAAGCATCGTCCGGTGCACCTTTCATGCAGGCAGTGAGCATTGCCGAACATATGACGATAAGTATAATCATTATATTTAGCCGCATTTCTTTTTTCATTAAAGCCTCCTTGCTTCAATTTTAAATTATTTATTGAAGTTAATCCACCAACCGCTGATAAACAAATCGCCACGTTTTTCGAGTTCAAAGTACAGACTGTCCAGCGTAACTGATTTTATTGACGAGTCATTGTAAAACGTGTATGTCCCATAGCCATTGTTTATTCCGGCTATGTAATGCGCTCCTATTCAAAGTCTTCGTAAATCATATTTTAGCCCCTCGCAGTGCAATGCTGCCTTTGTCTTTAACGATTTCTTCATCGAAAACACAGTAATGCGGATTGAACGGCTCAACATCACTGTAATCGGCCAGCCCGCATTTCACAACAAAATCAACATCTTCATCATCAGCACGGATTATTCCGGCAATTTTTTCATGCCCAACAGAATAAAACCAGCATTTGTTACCCTTAAAGAAGGCTAAATCCTGTGGATTTTCCGGACAAGACCAGTCGCTTATTTTGAAAACGTGTTTCAGTACTTCCTTGGCGTCTTCATCTGTTCGATAAAAAACCACCTTATATGATGTATTGGGGCAAATGGTCAACTCTGTTCCGGGCCAACTTGGGTTTGTGCGCCTTTTTACCTGAAACGGTTTCAAGCTCTTCATAAAGGACTTCATTTTTTTAGTGTATCCTTTATTGTAGTAATTAACATATACAAGCATGAAAAAATCAGTGTGTTTGAACGCATAATCAATAAACTGCTCATATATTGTTCCGGAGCATCGATCACTTTTTTGATCCTCATTTTTGAAAAAAACAATACGTTCTTTATTCATTTTATTCTCCATAATACCAAATGTGGTTGGTGTGCGCCGAACTCAAATGGTAGTGATTCAGATAACCGCACCCATATTTGTGAACGCGATCCCACCTTGCAGAAGGGTAGAATTTTACAATTCCAATTGCAGCTGCATGGTTAATGCACAATAAACTTCCGCCGGAATCAACCCAGTTTCTTGCCTCTGAATACGTCAGCGGACTTATAGCTATAATTTGACCATCAACAATTGAGGCTGACCAGTATTCTGTTTTTGGTTTTTCTCGAGGCTTTGAATCGGACTTAACCTTCGGCTTCGATGTTGTTATGTTAGTAATGGCAGAAATAATTGTTAATATCAGTGAACCGATACCAATACCAATGCCAAGACTTCCCCCTCCGGCTCCATCAAGCGGCTTTATTGCTTTAGCATACGAACCGCAGCTATCACTCATATTCACCGGGTTATTCAGGCAATACGCATACGCGTTATGCCCGAGAACGCCCTGACCGGTGGAGAGGAGGACATCGGAGGAAATGAACCTGCCGACTTCGGGGTTATAGTACCTGCTTTGGAGGTAGTAGAAGCCGGTTTTGGCTGCTTTTTGTACCCAGAGGGAGTTTCCCTCCGGGGTTGTGTTTATTCATACGGTTGCTTGCCGAAATAAGGTGCTTGCGGATATCCCTTAAATCAACTCTTCATTTATGCTTATAATTGAGCATGAAGCGTCATATTGGATGGTTATTAAATACCCATCCTTGGTATAATGCAAGGATTCTTTCGGTGTATCATTTCTGCCGGTATAAAGAAATAAATACTCACCGTTAGGATCAATCGCTCTTACCGCGTCTAACGATTGACCTTTCGCCAGTCCGTTAAAATCAGACTTTAACAGCTGCATTCTATAGGTATTACCAAGAATTTTGTTGCCCGAACTATCAAACAAGAGTACGGCAATACGCTCATCACCAAGATATGATACTCGGTACACTCCGTTATCTTTCCGCAAGCATTCAATGGGATATTTGGTGTTTAGCTCATTCAACAAACCATTGAACTCGGCGAGTTCCGATAAGTCTGCTTCATCATAGGTTTTAGATGCCAAATCAACCAAACTTTTATCCGGCTGGGATATCTCAATGTTCAAATCAGTTCCTCCTGCGGTGCAAGAACAGATTACAAGCAGCATCATTAAAACAATTGCTGCGAAATAATATTTTGCTGACCTCATAGTACACCTCAATTTCCTAATGCATAGTAGATTATTGCGCTGTCATAGTATGGTACGCCACATAGAGTCCAAGGAATCGTATCTGGAGTCATTCCTGCACCCCAAAGGACCGACGCCCCGCCATACCCATGTTTTTCCGCCAATTGTCCGGTATCAGTCTGCCGCATAAAATGATAGTCATAATACACCTGACCGGTAGCCAAATTATATTTATATGGTCGGGTGCCTACTCGTAATGCGATCTTAAACTCATTGTCATACACCTTCGCATCCGGACCTGAAATTTTACGAACAGTATGGCAAATTGCCTCCGCGATAGCGGAACGAATTATCTTTTCCGAGTGTGGACGCAAGTGAGCCCGAGGTTGACAGCAGTTTGCCCCAAGAATCAAACCTCAACAGCGACTCAATCGCTGTTAAGGTGAGTATATTCTACAACGGTTGCTCCGGTTTTGTCAATGAGTTTGACGATATCGCTCTGGGCGTTGCGGAGACAGTATTTAACTGTCATTGTTTCTTTCACCATAGAACTCAATTAATCTCAGAAGGGGTATCATCCAGCTTGAAAAGCTTGCTGTTCGTTTTCCGTTTACTTTCACAACCGTAAGCGAATCGCGAAATCGTGGAACAAACTGCAATGCCTGCACAGAATATCTCTCAGGTTTTGCGCGCACTTTTTGAACAACTATTTCTTCTCTACCGAATTCTGTTTTAAGACCGCGCCCCTTGAAGAACAGGAACAACATCAAAGCAATTATAGCAGCCATTGCAGTAACAACTAAAATTTTCTTAAGAAAAGCCAGCAAAACAATCAATGCTGTTATAATTATGCAAACCTCAATAAACTCAAACACGGCAGCCCGCTGCATGACAAATTGATTGCCGCTGAGCTTTAATTCGCACATCGGGTCACCTTTTTTTAGCATGTTGTCGATTTTTTGTGCAGTCTCAAAGCTGATGCATTTAAACGGAGCATTCCGTATTTTCTTAAGCAGTTTTTCAGGGACAAATTGCACCAAATCCTTTTTGACTGAATCCGTATATGTCAGATATACATATTCGGATGCAATCGACGGCAGTTTTGAAACCGATTTTAATGGTTTGAATGTGCTTCCTGTCGGTATAAAATGAACCACAAAATAACTGCGTGTTATATCCTTTGCGTCATAATAGTCGAGTTCGATTCGATCGAAGTTACTCCATTTCAACTCCTTCCTAAAATATGGGGCAGTGAGCCGCAATCCCTCAGAGGTTATTTGAATACGCAGAAAAGAGTATGCAAACGGCATTATCAAAACAATGAACATGGTAAACACACACCCTATACAAATCAAACCGGCGAAACGTTCTGCGTCTGTGTTGCCGAAGAAGAAAACTAAACTCCAAGGAAAAACAATGATAACGAACAAAAACAAATTATCCTGCCATATCGGGAATGCATTGTGTTTCATGTTTTATTTCCCCAAGTCCGGAAAAAACAGTTTTGCCCTGCGATGCAATGCTTCGTTAAACGCCATTTCGATAACTCCAAATACGCTTCCCGTTGCAATTTCCTCCAGCTTATCATTAAAGAAATTCCTGGCGACTTTTTTAAAAACCGTTTTTTTGAATGAACCGACCAATTCTTTCACGCCTTCTTTCACCGCAACTAATCCTTCGTGACCACCGCCGGCACCATAACCGATTAAGCTGCCGACACCTCCAATAAAACCCGAAATCACGAAATCAGCAACCGTCGAATGCCTTTTGCTGATTTTCGCATCTACCAATTCGCTTGCAACGCCTGAAAGAACTCCACCTCCAATGACAATGGTTGCAGCAATACCGACCTATACGACATCTGAGGCAATTCCAACGGCTGCTCCCGTAATTGCACCTGCAGCCGCGCCGCTGGCAATCCCGGCAACAACAGTTTCTCCAAAATCGCTTCCGCTGGCAAGAGCTGTGATTGCTCCGGTTACGGCTCCAGTCACCGCACCAACTACAGCTCCGGTTACCGCACCGACTGCCGCCGCAATCAATCCCCAAAGATTGCCCTGAGTATCTTCCCGAACAATGGGGTTATTCCCGCAATACGCATACGCGTTATGCCCAATTACACCCTGGCCGGTGGAGAGGAGGACATCGGAGGAAATAAACCTGCCGACTTCGGGGTTATAGTACCTGCTTTGGAGGTAGTAGAAGCCCGTCTCTTCGTCCGTCAATCGTCAGATTGCCGGTATACACATATCCACGGTAGCGGAAGGGATTATTCTTTCCGAGTGTGGAAGCGAGTGAGCCCGAGGTTCACAGCAGTTTGCCCCAACTGTCAAACCTTAACAGCGACTCAATCGCTGTTGAGGTAAGCATATTCTACAACGGTGCTGCCGCTGTTGTCAATGAGTTTCACAATGTCATTCTGGGCATTGCGAAGATAATAATAGGTGTTAAAGGTCGCGCCGTTATCGGTTGAATAATCCACCGCAACAACGCTGCCGGAAGAATCGTAGCTGAAGCGGAGAATTCTTGTGCTGCTGCCCGAACCGACAGTCATGCCTATCAAAAGGCTGCCGTTGTAATAATAGCTTGTTAAGATTCCGTCGGAGTTTTTCTGTGTGCGTATACCGTCCTCGTTGTATGCAAAGTTGACATACTTTCCGGATTTGCCCCAATACTTGAGCTGTTTGCCCGCCCAAGTCATGGTCGCACCGAAGTAACGGGTCGGGTTACCCATTTCATCATAAGAAACAGTGTTGTTTTGCTTTGAACCGGTCGATACCGTTCCGTCCGTAACCGCCGTCAGCAGATCTGATCCACTTGACAACATCATTTCTATGAGACAATACGCTCAAAGCCATGTTTCGTCAGAATGCAAAAGCCGATGTACTGACTATATAACAATTATCTGACAAACTGCGCTGAGCAGATTCGTTGATCCAACTTATGTCCTTTGGCTGCCGCTCCGTTTCGTCCGCGTTAACGAATAAAGAGTAATTGCAACTGATTGGCTGTCCGATGAATCCGATATTTAAGAATCGGTCAACAATATTTACGCATCCGATATCGTTTGCCAACGTACATGCCGCAAAGCTTTGCAGCAGTTCCATATCTTCATCGGAAATATCAGTGCTTTTGCACTCGGCAAAAATATCCTCCTTCAGCTGAACCAAAGTGTCCGTACGAGCATCACAGTAATCTGCTCCGCGACGCGGACTGTATATGCACAACCGTTTAATGTTATCCTGCGAATACAGAAACTTGGCAAATCTTTCGATTTCATCCCGGTATTGGTAATAACAGTTCTCAACTGATTCAATCACTTCATCTTCAGATTTCCTGTTCTGAGTAAGTGAATCAAGCAGTCGGACAGAGCATCCGGATGATGCCAATGTCGCAAGAACAAGAAGTGAAGCCAATAACATGTTCAGAGTGATTTTTTTCATTTTAAAATAACCTCCCGGTTTGTGTCTTTCGCTGATGCAGCGTTAACTTTGGGTTCTTTATATGAACTCGGCATGTACCGGCAGGCCGATGTTCACATCAGAAGTATATCGAAGTTGAACATCATTTGTCAAGTTTTCGAGTGAAAATATTCGTTGAAATACAAAACTGTAGAAAAATATGAATTCTTTCTGAAAACCGCATTCATCATTTTGATTTCGGAATCATTCGCTGCAAATCACGGCTTATGCAAGTTGTTGAAACAAACACCACTGTATGGTACAATGTTTGCAGTAAGTGAGTTTTTGCGGAGGAAAACAGGATGATACACTTAGAAGAAGTCAGCCCTGACAACTGGAGGCTTGACCTGCATGTTCGCAATGATCAGAAGGACTTTGCAGCGAATTCAATTACGTTGTTGGCAAGAGCGTATGCCTACAGGAATTCCGGAAGTCGCGCTTTGATTATATACAATGAAGATATACCGATTGGAATGGCTCTGTATTATTATATAGATGGCGCATACGACTTCAGCCAGTTTTTTATTGACGAAAGATATCAAGGCAACGGATTCGGATATGAAGCAGCCGGGCACGTTCTTCGGGAAATGCAAAAAGACGGGGTTTATAACAGAGTTGTCCTTTGCTATATTGAAGGAAACGAAGCGGCAAAACAATTGTACCTTAAACTCGGCTTTAACCATACGGGAGAAACTGACGGCAACGAAATCATTATGGAGAAAAAACTGCGGTAGTTTTGCTGTATAACATGAACGTGCCTGTCGGCAAAAAGCAACGGCGAATACGCGGTTAGTACTCGGAGCAGACTGCTTTAATTAAAAAATACGTGCTTCTGAAATAGCCGCAATAAACAATCCGAACGTAAGCTTGAGTAAAAGCACTTCGATGCGAAGCGGCAGAGTAATATTACTGCGAAGGCGGAAATGTTAATGATTTGCGAAGGATGCTATTATAAATACGAGGACAATGTTTATTTTGTTGCGGAGCCGATATGTTCGAACGGCATGTCGAGAGTATTCAAATGCGAACAAATTGATGATGCTTCAAGAACTGATTATCATATTGTCGGAGAATCTTTTTTGATGCCGAGAGACGAACTCTATGATGCAGCCAACCTTTGCGAAAAATGCTTCACTTGCAGATATGCGGTAGAATCACTGCGGGTTATCCGTTGCACATTACATGGAAAGATCGAGAATGAACCATATCCGAAGATTTTGCCCGACTGTAAGTTTTTTCTCCGTTGTCCTCCGAACCGAAACCTGTCAAGAACCCACCGGGAGTTGAGTTTAAAAAGCTATTTAATGAAGTGAGTCGCAGGAATAAACCTGTTTACCTCAATTCGCCATACTATACAATGCCCCCGAACGTGTTCGGCAAATTGAAAACTTTCCTCAACGGAAATGAATTAATTTATTTCGGCACGGGTAATTCTGAAATGCTTGGAAACCCTGGTGTTTTTTGCAGCCATGAACGTATCGATGAATACCTTAATTATTTGGGTTCGGAAAGAAACTTTGTTTGTTATCGCGCTTGCGATATATCCGAAGAAACATATGAGAAAATCTCTACCGACCTGACGGATGCAGAGCTTACTTATTGCATCTTGTGCGTTCCTTCAATCAGTTTTGCATGTTTTGGTGATGATTACAGTGTGAGCTATGGTTGCGGCAACGGATACGTTGTTTTTGCAAATCCGAAAATCGCAGAAGCGTTAAAAGCCGAAAACGACAGAACCGATTGGAAAAAATACATATACTATTTGCAAACAAATTGACGCCGGAACACACTTTGGCGGCATAAATGACGTGGCTGCATTGTCAGAATAATGTGACGAAGCATTTCGAACCGCACAGTTTTTGCGACGGGAAATAATGCTCCGCAAGACGCTGAGTATTCCCGCCGCAAGAGTACAAAAGTGTGCCGTTCGGGTTCCGAAAGGTTTTGAACCCAAAGTGCCTGTTATTTTTCGTACTCTTTTAGTTCCTTCAAGAACTGACGGTAGTCTTCTTCCGACCAATAAAACGTAAGTTCTTCCTCTGTGTAATCTTCCGGGTTGCCGCGCATAAAATTGCTGCCGACATCATAACCGAATTTATGCAAAACCGTTTCTGCAAACTCGCGGAAGAACATGCCGATGCCGGTGATTACATTCCCGTCACAAACGATTCCTTTATGTATAAAATTCTCGTTTTCAACAAAGGAAAATGTCTCTGCCATCTGCATAAAAAAGCCGGCAGTAAATTTCCTGCCGTCCAACACACCTGCCTTTGCCAGCAGAATAGGAGAGGACGAGATTGCTGCAAATGTTACGTCAGTGTTGATTCCGCCGCGCAAAAACTCAATCAGCCTATCATCATAAAGTGCGGGAAGCGGATTGATCGTACCCGGAAGAACAATGCATTTGTAGTCTGTGATGTTTACATCTGCAATTGTCTTTGTCGGCATTACCCGCAAACCCTCTTCGCTGCAATACTCCCTGTTTTCACTTGCGATAAAATCGATTTTTTCTTCAAACCATACCGACAGAGCCGAAGTCAGGCAGGTAATTTCCTGCAAGGAAAAATCAGGATATAGGATTACTGCAAATTTACTCATTGGTATTACCTCCGTAAACAAACCCGTTTCAACACAGGCTTTGGATAAGTATACCATGAATTCGAATTTTTTCAACCATTACACGTCGGGCACAGCCGATTTTTGATGCCGGAGCATACCCCGTTTTCCCCGTTTCCATATTGCACGGGCACATGTCCTGTGCTATAATCGTTTTTACAGGTTCGAGTAACACGAAGTCAAGTTTTTTTTTGAATTATTCGGTGTAACAGAGCATACACTGCGTTTTTTATACCGATGAGGGACTGCTGCCCTGTGAGCGGGACGGCGGCAATCGCCGAATTTCAGCGGGCTCGGACGTCAAAAAAATTCACAGAGGAGCGAATAAATATGCAAATAAGTCAGTTTTTTCTGAACGGAGATATAAAAGGTGCAATTGCATACATGCGCGATCACGAAGAATTTAAAGATACTCTTCCTGCATATGCTGCGATTTTTGAAGATTGTAAATACCGCACGTTCGAAATACCGGATATGCTCAACGATATCCTGCGCCTGTATCAAATCTATTTTCGTGACACATTCTATTGCGGATTATCGGAAGCGGATGCGGCAGGCAAGCTGATCAAACAGCTGAGGACACTCTTGAATATGCCGAATGCAGATGAAGAGAGCTTGACCGAACAGCTTAAATCGGTGTTTGAAGCGAACGGCTATCATGCGCTTTTCGGAAAAACACAGGGATATTACGGCCCGTATATTTGGCGGGATACGATTCCGACCGTTTACCGAGTCGAACTGCCTGACGGAACGGCGGAATACACAGTCAATATTCTCAAAGGCTTTGTTTTTCGAAGCTGGATGGATTATCTGACTTTCGGCAGGTACGGCACAGGCGGCTGGGCTTCGCCCGACGGCACGATCAACTGCATAGAACAGGCGTATGATTTTGAAAGCGAGCGATTTCTTGTTTCTCTTCTGAAGCATGAAGCACAGCATGCCTTGGACATGAAAAACTTCCCGGGGATCACGCCCGCGGAGTTGGAATACAGGGCAAAACTTGTGGAGCTCATTTACTCCGTAAATTTGGGACTGCTGCAAAAGTTCTTGTCGGAAGCGGATGAAAGCAGAGCGGGCGACAGTCATGCAGTTGCTTCCGCAAGGATCAAACGCGAACTCGCGTGCGAGTTCGCGGATACTGACCAAACGGAGCTTTCCCGCATTCAGTCGCGAGCGCAGACATTGCTTTGCGCACACACGAAAGAAATGGAGGAGAAATACGGAAAACAAAGAACGACCGTCAATGACTGATTGTACATGCCGAGTGCAGCCAATACCTGACGCAGAAACAGATTGGGTACACTCGACATGCAGAATTCAGGTTAACAAAAAATGTGCATTTGTATGCCGGGAACCTCATTCGTGCATGTTCCGGGCATTATAAACATATCACATGGGTTGTGGGTTTCGTTTTTTATACTCTTTTGCTCCTCTTCTATCGTACAATAACAAACAGCGGGATGCATTGACAACCGTTCAAAACAGCGGCAGATTCAGTCCGATTCACAACATATCGATAAATGCAATACCGATATGCGAAAAGGGCAATTCCGATTTTGCGCGAATTATGTTACTATACGGTTCGGAAAAACATATGAACCAACGAAAGGAATGTTTAACATGAATAAAATAACCATCATCGGCACCGGCAGTGTGGGCGCAACCATTGCATACACACTCAACACAATGGGCATTGCGTCTGAAATTGTCTTGATCGACATCAACACCGAAAAAGCGCTCGGCGAAGCACTCGACATTCGCCAGGGCAATTCATTTTTCGGCGGCAATTGTTCCATCTATGCGGGCGATTACTGCGATGCGGCAGGTTCCAATATCGTTATTTTGACTTCCGGCATTGCCCGCAAGCCCGGACAGACCCGTCTTGAGCTTGCGCAGACCAACGTCAACATCACAAAATCCATTCTGCCGCAGATAACAAAATATGCGCCGAATGCGATTTATATCATCGTCAGCAATCCTGTTGACATCCTGACATATGTGTTTTTCAAGCAGTCCGGACTTCCTGCAAACCATATCATTGGTTCGGGCACCGTTCTGGACACATCGCGCTTGCGTGCAAGGCTGTCTGAGTATTATAATATCAATCAGACCAATGTACATGCATATGTATTCGGTGAACACGGCGACTCGTCCTTCGTTCCGTGGTCGGTTGCAAATATTTCCGGAGTGCCGATTAAGGATTGCCCGCAGCTTATCACAACTCCCGGCATGATAAGTCCCGCGCTTGACTTTGCAGAGATTGAGACTTATGTAAAAAAATCCGGCGGAAGAGTTATTGCCCGCAAAGGTGCAACTTTCTATGCTGTTTCGGCGGCGGTATGTCATATTTGCAAATGCCTGCATTCCGGCATCGAAACCACAATGACCGTTTCGACTCTTATGAACGGCGAGTACGGAATCGATGATGTTTGCCTCAGTACGCTCAACCGCATCGGAAGCAACGGCGTCAGCGGCAAGGTCAACATTGCGCTCACGGATGAAGAAATCGGAAAGCTTCGCCGCAGTGCCGATGCATTGAAGGAAGTTATCGGCGGGTTGAACCTTTGATAATGCCCGAATACCTGAATGCACTCCGTAAAACGAATAAAGGCTCCACATTGGTTTTTGACAATAAAGAGAGCTTTGGAAGAAAGGATGCTCAAATATGATGAAAGTCAGCTATTTCCCGGGCTGCACGTTGCGCACAAAGGCCAAAGAGCTTGACAGGTGTGCGCGCGCCTGTGCGGAGATTCTCGGCTTTGAATTGTGCGAAATAGAGAACTGGCAGTGCTGCGGCGGTGTTTACGTTTCCGCAAAGGATGAAATTGCAACAAAACTTGCCGCCGTTCGCGCACTTGCTGCCGCACGCGATGCCGGAAGGCCTCTTGTTACGGTATGCTCTGCATGTCACAATGTTATCAAGCAAACCAATCATGCCATGCGAACGGATGAGGACTTTGCAAAAAAGGTGAACCTTTATCTGTCACAGGATAAAAATCCGCCCGCTCCTTATCACGGAGAGACGGAGGTTCTGCATTACTTGGAGCTTGTGACACGCGGCAGCGGTTTTGAAAAAATACATGCTGCGGTCAAAAACCCCTTAAACGGAAAACGTGTTGCGGCATATTACGGCTGTATGCTGCTGCGCCCGGCAAAAGTCATTGAGTTTGATGATCCGGAAAATCCGCAGCTCATCGAAAAACTCATTGCCGCACTCGGAGCCGAACCCTGCATTTTCCCGGAAAGAAACGAATGCTGCGGCGGGTATACCGTCATGGATGACCCGAATGCAGCGGCAAAACGGAGCAGGAAGGTTTATGGGAGCGCATGCATTCACGGTGCAGACGAAATCGTGACTGCATGTCCGCTTTGCCGATATAACCTTGTCAAAAACGGCATGGGTGAAGAAGCATCCGTTCCCGTTGTTTATTTCACCGAACTCATGGCGGAAGCATTCGGCATTAAGAACGGAGCAGCAAACGGCAGCGCGGCAGGGGAGCACTGCGGCTGCGCTGTCAACGGAAAGGAGTAACTGATGCAGAACAACAAAACCTTACGCGAAAAGGAGCAGATACTCCGAATCAGCGGAGTAAATCCGCTCAAGTGTATGCGCTGCGGCAAATGCTCGGCAACATGTCCGTCATATGAAGAGATGGAATATCATCCGCATCAGTTCGTTTACATGGTTGAAACCGGAGATATCGAACCGCTGCTGAATTCGGAGTCGCTTTACAAATGCCTTTCGTGCTTCGCCTGCGTTGAACGATGTCCGCGGGGAGTTGAACCGGCAAAGCTCGTTGAAGCGATACGGCTCATAAAAATCCGTCAAAAGGATGCAAACCGAATGACTGCCGATGATGTGCCGCCGGCAGCTGAAGCGGATGCGGATTTGCCGCAGCAGGCAGTTGTCAGCGCGTTCCGCAAGTACACAAAATAGAAAGGAACACGAAACATGCAAAGAATAGGTGTTTTTGTATGCCACTGCGGCACAAATATTGCGGGAACCGTTGACGTGAAAGCGGTTGCTGCGGCACTCGGGAACGAGCCGGGCGTCGTTGTTGCCGAGGATTATCAATATATGTGTTCCCAGGCGGGACAGGATTTGATAAAAAATGCAATCCGCGAAAATAATCTTAACGGAGTGGTAATCTGCTCATGTTCACCGCGCATGCACGAGGCAACCTTCCGCAAAACAGCCGCCTCTGCGGGTCTGAACCCGTATATGGTTGAAATCGCGAACATTCGCGAACAGTGTTCATGGGTGCATAAGGATATGCCGACAGGAACCGAAAAGGCGATCATACTCGGAAAAGCAGCTGTTGCAAAGGTCAACCTTAATGCACCGCTTACGGCTTCCGAAACGCCCGTCACGAAACGCGCACTCGTGATAGGCGGCGGCATTGCGGGTATTCAGACTGCTCTTGATATTGCCGATGCCGGGTTCGAAGTTGATATTGTCGAACAAAAACCTACAATCGGCGGGAAGATGGCTCAGCTCGACAAGACTTTTCCGACGCTGGACTGCGCCGCCTGCATTCTGACTCCGAAGATGGTCGATGCAGCTCAAAATGAAAAAATCCGAATTTTCACATATTCGGAAGTGACGGAAGTCCATGGCTTTGTCGGAAATTTCGATGTTACCATAAAGAAAAAAGCTCGCTACGTCAACGAGAACATTTGCACCGGCTGCGGCGCATGTACCGAAAAATGTCCCATGCGGAAGGTGCCGAACGAATTTAATCTCGGCATGGACAATCGCAGCGCAATTTATATCCCGTTTGCGCAGGCGATCCCGAAGGTTGCAACTATTGACCCCGAGCATTGCATGATGCTGAAATCCGGGAAATGCGGGTTGTGTTCAAAAGTATGCACGGCGGGTGCGATTGATTATAAAGCAAAGGATGAATTCATAACGGAGAAATACGGCGCAATCGTTGCCGCAACCGGGTTCAATCCGATTTCACTCGAAAAGTTTGATGAGTTTGCATATTCTCAATCCAAGGATGTTGTAACGTCGCTTGAATTCGAACGGCTTATGAATGCTGCGGGGCCGACCAAGGGCACGCTGCTTCGCCCGAGCGACGGCAAACATCCCAAAACCATTGTTTTTGTTCAATGCGTCGGTTCGCGCTGTGCGGCCTGTGCGGATAAGGGCAAGGAATATTGTTCGAAAGTCTGCTGCATGTACACAGCAAAACATGCGATGCTCACAAGGGATAAATATCCTGATACGGATGTTTATGTTTTCTACATTGATGTGCGCACCCCGGGAAAGAATTTTGATGAGTTTTACCGTCGTGCCGTTGAGGAGTACGGCGTGCACTACATCAAAGGCATGGTAGGCAAGGTTTCGCCTGAGGGGGACAAGCTGAAGGTTCAGGCATCGGATTTGATTGCGGGGAAACAGCTGCATATCGATGCGGATATGGTTGTGCTTGCTGCGGCAATGGAACCGGATAAATCCGCAAGGCAGCTTGCAACTATGCTTACTGCAAGCATGGATACCAACGATTTCTTCACCGAAGCGCATCCGAAGCTTCGCCCGGTTGAAAGTCCGACGGCAGGAGTGTTTCTCTCGGGAGCGTGTCAGGGGCCGAAGGATATTCCGGAGACGGTCGCGCAGGCCGGTGCTGCCGCAAGCAAGGTCATAGGTCTTCTTTCCAAAAACAGACTGACAGGCAATCCCTGCGTTGCCCATTCGGACGAGATGATGTGCAACGGGTGTTCAACTTGCGAAAAAGTTTGCCCGTACGGTGCGATTACATACATTGAAAAGGAATTCCGTATGCCGGACAGAACAACGAGGATCCGCCGCGTTGCAAGCGTGAATGAGGCGGTGTGCCAGGGCTGCGGTGCATGTACAGTTGCATGCATGTCCGGGGCAATGGATCTTAAAGGCTTTATGAACAAACAAATCATGGCGGAGGTGGATGCAATATGCCGATGACGGATAACAGCGGGAAATATAAACCCTTGATAGTTGCGTTCTGCTGCAATTGGTGCTCATATGCGGGTGCGGATCTTGCAGGCAGCAATCGCCTCGGTTACCCCGCGGATGTTAAAATCATCCGTGTTCCCTGCTCATGCAGAGTGAACCCGATGTTCATTCTGCGCGCGTTTCAGCGCGGAGCGGACGGGGTGATAATATGCGGCTGTCATCCCGGAGATTGCCACTATACCTCCGGAAACTATTATACGCGCCGCAGAATGGCACTGCTGTTTTCAATGCTTGACTATCTCGGCATTGAGCGCGAACGAACCCGCGTTGAATGGGTCAGCGCGGCGGAAGGCGCAAAATTTGCCGCAACGATGAATGATTTTGCGGAAAAGGTTGCCGGCTTGGGCAAAAACAAGCGTCTGGAGGATTTGAGATGCAGCAAATAACCCAAGATTATCTTGCAAACAAAGCAAAGGAGCTTTTGAACAGCGGAATCTGCAGCAGAGTTTTCGGCTGGAAAAGAGGCGAATTTGATTACGACCTTACGCCCGCTGTTTTCACGACAGCCGAACAAATAGACAGGGAATTTGTTTACAACGGCTTTTGCGCCGCAAACTTCTCAAAATACCTTGTTAACGAAACGCGCAGGGACGCCGGCAAAGTTGCGGTTTTTTTGAAACCGTGCGACAGCTACAGCTTTAATCAGCTGCTTACCGAACACAGGTTCGACCGAGAAAAGGTTTACGCAGTCGGCATACCGTGTGAGGGAATGACTGATATCAACAAGGTCAGGCAGGCGGTTGACGGTATTGCAAAGCTCACCTTTGACGAAAACGGAAATATTATCGTTGAAACTCTTTACGACGGAACAGCAAAACTCGACAGAAACGAGTGTATGCTTGAACGCTGCATTCACTGCAAATCCAAACGCTGCGTTGTTTATGATGAACTTCTCGGGGAGAATGGTGAAGTTCTTGACGATTCCCGCTTTGATGAGGTCAAAAAACTTGAAGCAATGACGGCGGATGAACGCTTTGCATTCTGGCAGGGTGAGCTTTCACGCTGCATTCGCTGCAATGCCTGCCGCGATGCATGTCCTGCATGCACCTGCGAAAAATGCGTGTTTGACAATCCCGCATCGGGTGTTGAAAACAAAGCAGCCGCAGATTCTTTCGAAGAAAAAATGTTTCATATAATCCGTGCGTTTCACGTCGCCGGACGCTGCACGGATTGCGGTGAGTGTTCGCGCGTTTGCCCCCAGCATATACCGCTGCATCTTTTGAATCGAAAGTTTATAAAGGATATCAATGCCTTTTACGGCGAATATCAGGCGGGCGCGGAAGAAGGCAGCAGAGCCCCGATCGTGAACTACACAAAGGACGATATCGAACCCTCAGCTGCGGTTGAAAGGAGCGGAAACAATGCGTAAAATTGCAAAATCAGAGCTGAATTCGCTCTTTGCGGCAATTGCCGAACGTGCAAAACTGTATGTGCCGCAGGATACGGCAGGCGGAGCAAAGTTTTCCGAGTGGAAAAACGGAAAAATGTGTTCCAAAGCTTTGAACACTGTACGCAGTGCAAAAGACTTTTTCTTTCCGCAGACCGAAAACCTGATGGATTTTAAACTGAGCGGAAAAACAATAGAGATTATCGATACCCGCAGTGAAACGGAGGATTTTGTTCTGTTCGGCGTCAGGGCGTGTGACGTGAAGAGTTTCGAAATTCTGGACAGAGTTTTTCTTTCCGACCCCGTTGACACCTACTACAGGAACCGCCGCGAGCACGGCATCATAATGTCACTGGCATGCTCACGTCCGCAGGAAACATGTTTTTGTGCATCATTCGGAATTGATGCAGGTGCGCCCGAAGGCGATATTGTTTGCACGGAATCCGAAGATACACTCTATCTTGATGCAAAAACAGCGAAGGGCACCGCTCTTCTGGATTCGCTGAACACACTCACCGAGGAGGCGGACGGGGAAGCGGATGCGGCAGAGATGAAAGCCGTTTACGATACGGTTTCGGCTCGGATTAAAAAACTTCCGCTTGCGGGTTTGAAACCCGATGCTTTCGGGGCGGGGAAGACGGATGAGTTTTTCAATGCACCCGAGTGGAAAGAACTTTCGTCACATTGCCTCGGCTGCGGCACGTGCACATTTGTTTGTCCGACCTGCCAATGCTACGATATTCGGGATTTCGACACGGGTCACGGTGTGAAACGGTTCCGCTGCTGGGATTCATGCATGTATTCGGAATTCACAAAAATGTCTGCGGGACAGCCGCGTCTGACTCAAACGGAAAGGTTTCGTCAGCGTTTCATGCACAAACTGGTCTATTATCCGACAAACAACAACGGACTGTTTTCGTGCGTGGGATGCGGCAGATGCCTTGCAAAATGCCCGATAAACATGAACATTGTGAAAGTCATGAAAGCTCTTGCGAAGCCGCAGAACCGTGACTGCGAAAACGGTGAAACCCCCGAAGGGAGGAAATAAAATGTCTGTTACAGCAACACGAGATCCCCTGATGCCAGTTATCGGCGTTGTCACTGATATAAGGATAGACACGCCGGACGTTAAAACTTTCCGCGTTGTAACTCCGGATGGAAAAAAAGCGTTTGAACACCGTCCGGGGCAGTGCGCAATGCTGTCCGTACCCGGAGTCGGCGAGGCGATGTTCTCAATAACTTCATCCCCGACAAATACGGAATTTATGGAGTTTTCAATCAAAAAATGCGGCTGCGTGACAGAATGGCTGCATTCGATGGAACCTGGGCAGCAGATTACGATACGCGGGCCGTACGGCAACGGCTTTCCTGTGGACGACGTTTTTGCAGGCCGCGATCTGCTCTTTATTGCAGGCGGAATCGGGCTTGCACCGCTGCGTTCCGTGATTAACTATTGCCGGCATTATCGCGACAGGTACGGCAAAATAGATATTGTTTACGGTTCGCGCAGTATGCAGGATTTGGTAGACTATAATGAAATAATTGATGAGTGGGCTGTTGATGCGGGTGTCAGCGTACACCTCACAATCGATAAAGAACAGCCGGAGTGGAGCGGTCATGTCGGTTTTGTTCCGAACTATGTCAAGGAATTGGGCTTTTCAACCGACAAAATCGCGATTCTCTGCGGTCCGCCGATAATGATTAAATTTACCCTTGCCGGACTGTGCGAGATCGGATTTGATAAAACTCAAATATACACAACAATGGAACTTCGCATGAAATGCGGCATCGGTAAATGCGGCAGGTGCAACATCGGTTCGAAATATGTCTGCAAGGACGGACCCGTTTTCCGCTGCGACGAACTGGATGCACTTCCGAACGAATACTGAGGTTTTTGGAGGAGATGCTTTAAAATGAAAGAAAACACGGTTGACATCTACCTTTTCGGCAAAAAATACACCGTCCCCGATGATTTGACGATCATGCGGGCAATGGAATATGCGGGTTATCAGCTTGTGCGCGGCTGCGGCTGCCGCAACGGATTCTGCGGCGCATGTGCAACGATCTACCGCATCAAAGGCGACCGCGAACTTCACGCATGTCTTGCCTGCCAAACCAAGGTTGAAAATGACATGTATGTGGCAATGCTGCCGTTTTTCCCGCTCGTCAAGCAGGTTTACGACATTGAAAAGGTTAAACCCACCGAGCAGATAATGATGCAGCTTTATCCGGAGATATATGCCTGTGTCGGATGCAACGCATGCACAAAGAGCTGCACGCAGGGATTGAACGTAATGCAGTACATTGCATATGCTCAGCGCGGCGAGTTTGACAAGTGCGCGGAGGAATCATTTGACTGCGTGATGTGCGGCGTCTGCTCTTCACGCTGTCCTGCCGGAATATCGCATCCGCAGGTTGCAATGCTTGCAAGAAGACTGAACGGCAAGTATCTTGCGCCTAAATCCGAGCATCTTGAGAACAGAGTTCGGGAAATTGAAAACGGAACGTTTGACGAGCTGATGGAAGCTCTGATGGGCAAACCTGCATCGGAATTGCAGGAGCTGTACAACAACAGGGATATTGAAAAATAAGGGGGCAAAGAAGGATTATGTACTCAAAGGAATTCCGTGAATCCCTTAACGCTGTTGAAGCGGCAAGGGAAGCAAACATTGCCCTTGAACCTGCGCGAATGACGGCGGAAGAAAAGGAAAAACTGCTCAAACAGTACCATCCGGATTATAAAACAAGTGAGTTTGCGGTGCTTAAAGTCGGCGCAAACAGCGGCGAGGAAGTTCCGCATGAGCTTTGCGAAATGCTCCAGGCACACAGCCGAATCAACCCGTGCGAGATTGACCTTGGAAAAATCGATTACGACGTTGATGTGCTTGTTATCGGCGGCGGCGGCGCGGGAGCGTCGGCAGCGATTGAAGCTCATAATGCGGGCGCAAACACGATGATCGTCACAAAACTCCGCATAGGTGATGCAAACACGATGATGGCGGAGGGCGGCATTCAGGCGGCGGACAAGCCGAATGATTCTCCCGCGATTCATTTTCTTGATGCATACGGCGGAGGGCATTTTGCAGCAAAGCGCGAGCTGCTCCAAAAGCTGGTATGTGATGCTCCGGGTGCGATTCAGTGGCTGAATGAACTCGGCGTTGAGTTCGACAAGGCTCCGGACGGAACTATGATAACGACTCACGGCGGAGGAACATCCCGCAAAAGGATGCATGCGGCAAAGGATTATTCCGGTGCGGAGATAATGCGCACGCTGCGGGATGAGGTTCTTAACCTCGGCATCCCCGTTGTGGATTTCACCTCCGCAATCGAGCTTATTCTTGATGAAAACGGAAATGCGGCAGGTGCGGTACTCCTTAACATGGAGACAGGTGAAAAGCTTGTTGCGCGTGCAAAAACCGTGATTATTGCAACGGGCGGTGCAGGCAGAATGCACTATCAGGGATTCCCGACTTCCAATCACTACGGTGCAACGGCTGACGGTCTTGTTCTCGGCTATCGTGCGGGCGCAAAGCTTCTGTATGCGGACACGCTCCAATATCACCCCACGGGCGCAGCGTTCCCGCAGCAGATTTTCGGTGCGCTCGTTACCGAAAAAGTTCGCTCTCTCGGTGCGAAGCTCGTGAATTGCGACGGTAAAGTGTTCATGCATCCGCTTGAAACCCGTGATGTTGCGGCTGCATCGATAATTCGTGAATGCACCGACAGGAACAAGGGAGTTGACACAGGCAGCGGCAAGGCCGTTTGGCTGGATACCCCCATGATAGAGCGTATCGGAGGCGAGGGTACAATCGAAGCAAGGATTCCGGCAATGCTCCGAATGTTTATGAATCACGGCATCGATATACGCCGCGAACCCATTCTTGTTTTCCCGACGCTGCATTATCAGAACGGAGGACTTGATATCAATGTTGACGGCATGACTCCCAATGTTCCAAACCTCTATGTTGCCGGTGAAGCTGTCGGCGGCATCCACGGCAGAAATCGTTTGATGGGCAACTCGCTGCTTGACATTATCGTATTCGGCAGGAGTGCGGGCAGAAATGCGGCTCATCGTGCAGCCGAAACAGTGCCTGCAAAGCTGACGTTGAACCATGTTGCCGAGTTTGAATCGCAGCTCAATGCGGCAGGCATAGAGACAGAAGCGGTCTCTCCGAAACTGCTTCCCGATTACCGCAGAAAATAATGCGGTATTGTTGAACACAAAACCATGCGGCGGACGGAGAATAACGTCCGCCGTCAATATGAATATAACATCCGCATCGCGGAAAGAAAGGGAAAACTATGTTGGATTTTTTGGAGGCAGCAACAATATTCTGTTTTGGTCTTTCGTGGCCGATATCGATTCGCAAATCCATTGTGTCACGCACGGCAAAGGGAAAAAGTTTGTTTTTTGAGCTTTTCCTGCTGCTCGGCTATGCTTGCGGAATTGCGCGCAAGATAATGCAGACGGTTGACGGAAGCAGCGGATTTCTGTTCTTCCTCAGCTTCTTCTTCTATATTCTGAATTTTGTTGAGATTTCAATCGACATTGCACTCTATTTCAGAAACAAAAAGCTGGATGAACTGGCCGAAAAAGCAGCAAATTGATGCGCCTTGCAACATGACTTTCGGCTGAATTTCAGCGTGAATTGAAAAGCCGCACCCGGGTTTGACTCGGATGCGGCTTTTCGTATGTGAGGTTTGATTGACTGTTTCATCGGAAGCATCTGTTCAAGACTGCTCGGTTCGGGCAATTTGCCTTGAGGGCGACCGTGGATGATGTTGTAGTCATACACGGCTTTAAGCCCTGAATGGAGTTTGTAGGTAAAAGTTGTTGCGCTGTCGCGTTTTACGGATGCAATGCGCGGATCGCTTTCAAGCATTCCGATAAGCTCGGCAACTGTTTCCTCGGGAGCTTTTCCTGCTTTGTATTGCTCGGAATCAACAGCAAGCAGGTCTTTTTCAACTTCCTGATGCGCTTTGTTCAAAATGCGCAGATCTCTTGCGGCGGAGTAGCTTTCCGCAATTGCAGAAACAGGCAGCATGGCTGCAAGCATCAGCACCGCAAGAAGAATGACGATGATTTTGTTCAGTCGCTTTTTTTTCATTTTTTCCTCCTGCAAATTAAATATATCAGAGAGTATGTATTGCTCTTTGATATCATTATCAGCCGTTGTTGATCGTTACTCGGTTGAACCCGTTCAAACCGACTCGCCGTTTAATGAAAGGTCGTGCTCAAACCCGACCGATTCCGCAAGCTTACGTATGACACGAACGGCATAATTTCGAATGTCAACAGCTTTTATACGCTCGATGGCATCGGAACGCATTGCTTCGGGAACATTGTAGGCCTTTAATGCAATATCAAGAAAACGTTCCAACTTTTGCTCAAAAGTGAAATAGCGATTGCAGGGGTAACGCATATATCCGCTCATTACCGCAGCAGTACCGATTTCGGTTTCAAAGCAGCGGCTTTCACTCCAATCGGGATTGAACGGACGGAACAGCTCGAACAGTCTTGCCGCCGTTCTGTCATGTATATAACAGAGCGTTTCGCGGTTGGTGTATGCTTCGACGTAGATATCCCGCAGGTTCTCGCTTGTTTCGGCAATGGCAAGCTGAATTGCAGTTTCAAAAACATAAAGCATATGCGGCTCGGAATCGGCGGGAAGGAGTGAATCCGCGGCATCAAACTGTCCTTTGAACATATTAACAACAAGCTCCATCAATAAGCCGTTCTTTGTTCGAAAAACGTTGAAAAAGGAACCGTTTGAAACATCCGCAAGCCTGCAAATATCCGATACGGTTGTTTTATGGTAGCCTTTTTCAATAAAAAGCTTTATTCCCGCGGAAATGGTCCGCCGCCTTACTTCCTGACTGTCGTAGCGTCTTGTCATGATAAACCCTTTTAAACAAATAAACAAAAACTTTTGTAGAGTTGAGAATAATTCGAAATTAGTTCACACTCTATTTTCGAGTATTATAATAACAGATTAACCGCCGAATGTCAACAGCATCAGTCGCTTTTTCGGTAAAAAGGACGGTATGCGCAGAGTTTGTCTCAGAATAATGCGTCTGCCACTTGCGATTTTCGGCGTAAGATGATAAAGTATTATAATGAGAGGAGAATTCATGCCATGCGTGAAACACGCAGGGGCACCTCTTGAAAATGCGACTTTTGGCGAGGAAAATATGGAAAGTATCAGTGAATTTGCGAAACAAATTATTTCCTGCGGTGCGCACAGGATCGTGCTCAGCGGTCCGCGCGGGGAAAAACGATACAAGAAGAGCACGTTTTCACTTGTAAACGGCCAATATTTTATTGAAAGGCTGACAGAGAAGCAGGCGTTCCATGAGTATTGCGAAAAAAACGAGGCTGCGATGCGCATATGTTCCGATTTTGAGGGATATACGCAGGTTAATGCGTGGAACGGCGAGCGTGAATTTACGGCAAAGCTGACAAAAAAGGGCAATCTGCTGACCGGCAGCCGCGCCTGCACAGCAGCTCCGAAGGCGGTTGAATCGCAAAACCGAAAGAAAAAATACATCCTTGCAGAGGGCACTGTCATCCCCCCGCTGGCAGACATGGGCGTTATGACAAGTAACGGTGCGGTACACAAGGCTATGTACGACAAGTTCAAACAGATAAACAGATTTTTGGAATTCATCGATGAAATTGTAAAAGATGAGGCTGTTGACGGAGAAAATAATGACGCAGAGAAGAAACCGATGAGAATTATTGATTTCGGGTGCGGAAAATCATACCTCACGTTCATCGTGTATTATTATTTCACTTTTATTCGCAAAATCCCCGTACAGATGACAGGAGTCGATTTGAAGGAGGATGTTATCGATTTCTGCACAAAGCTTGCAGAGAAATACGGTTATTCAAATTTGCATTTTCAAGCGGGAGATATAGCGGACTGCGCTGCGGACGAGGCAATCGATATGGTGATAACGCTTCACGCATGTGACACAGCGACGGATTATGCACTGTATAATGCAGTGAAGCGAGGTGCAAAGTACATTCTTTCGGTGCCTTGCTGCCAGCATGAATTGGCGGGAAAGGCTGATTATGCTGCAATGCCTATATTTGACGATAACGGGATACTGCGGGAGCGTGTTTCGGCATTGATAACGGACTCGATACGGCAAAAGCTTCTGACGGCATGCGGATACAGGACGGGATTGATGGAATTTGTTGACCTTTCGCACACGCCGAAGAACCTTTTGCTTCGCGCAAAAAAAACGAATTTGACCAAACGTACCCGCCGCAGCGCATTAAAAACGGCTGAGGATACGCTCGAAATCTTAAGGACAGGGCAAAAACTGCATGAACTTTTGAAAAAGGACGGTTACTTTGACTGAACGGATTCGGACTCGGTTGAGGAACAAAAATGCAGAAAAGTATATAGGCACTGAAAAAGCACAAAGTCCGAGGTGAAAACGAATGAGTAACAGCATCATGCGCAAAATTGCGAAATTTATCGTGGAAAAGCATATAATTATTATGCTTCTGTTCGTTGTACTCGTCATATACAGCGCGCTTTCAATAAGCAAGGTCCGCGTGAATGAAGATATAACGGCACTGCTGCCGCCGAAAACGGCGACGAGGCGGGGCCTTACCGTCATGGAAAATGAGTTCACGGCTTTTGCTTCGGCAAATGTCATGGTTTCTAACATTACATATGAGAAAGCCGCAGAACTTGCCGAGAACCTGCGTGAAATTGAAAATGTTGCAACTGTTTCTTTTGATGATTCGTCGGAACACTATGCGTCCTCATCTGCGCTTTTCACGGTTGCTTTTTCTGCCGAAAGCGAGGATGAACGTGCGATCGATGCGCTTGAACAGATTAAGGACAGCCTTTCGGATTATGAAGTAAGCGTTTCAACAACTGTCGGACAGGATTACGTGAAGCAGATTGCGGGGGAAATAACGCAGGTTCTTATTCTTGCACTCATTGTAATTGCGGCAGTGCTTTTGTTTACGTCGAAAAGCTATTTTGAGGTTATAATCCTTTTCATTGTTTTTGCAGTGGCGGCGGTGCTGAACATGGGTACAAATTATTGGCTTCGGGAGATTTCGTCAGTAACGAATTCCATTGCGATCATTCTTCAGCTTGCGCTTGCAATAGACTATGCGATTATTTTCTGCCATCGTTTTCAGGATGAATATGACAGGCAGCGCAATGTTAAAAGCGCGCTTACGGATTCACTTGCATATTCAATAATTGAAATATCGTCCTCAAGCCTGACAACGATTTCGGGACTTGTTGCTCTGATGCTGATGCAGTTCCGCCTTGGTTATGATTTGGGTCTCGTTCTGACGAAAGGCATCATATGCAGCATGCTCACGGTGTTTTTGCTTATGCCGGGACTCATTATGCTGTTCCACAAGGCTTTGCTTAAAACCCGCCATAAGAATCTTGTTCCGAATATAACGGGTTGGGGAAGGCTGCTTTCAAAAAAAATTCCCGTGTTTCTGATTGTATTCGCGTTTTTGCTGCCGGCTGCAATCGTGTTTTCGGCAAAATGCGAATACACATTTTCGGATTCCGAAACGGACAGGATTACGCTTTCGGAGCAGGACAGAATAAAAGCCCATATCTACAACACGTTTGATGAAACAAATATGATAGCGGTACTCGTTCCTGTCGGAGATTATGCGAAAGAAAAGGCGCTGATTTCGGAGGTTAACGGTCTTCCGGGGATACGTTCGGCACTCGGGCTTGCAAGCATAGAGATTGAGGAGGGGCGTGTGCTGACGGATCCGTACACCGCCCGCGCCGCTTCCGAGCTTCTGGGTGTTGATATTGAAACCGCAAAGCTTCTGTATGCGCTGTACGGCTATGAACATGACAGCTTTCAGCCCATTCTCGGCGACAGCGATGCGTTTGCCGTGCCGCTTATTGACATGCTTGAGTTTCTTTTTGAAGCAAAGGACAGGGGAATGATAACTCTTGATGACGACAAGGAGCAAATGATTGAATCCATGCGCGGAACGCTGGATGATGCGCTTGTGCAGCTGCGTGGCGAGCATTATTCACGAATCGTATTCAATGCCGCCGTGCCGGTCGAAGGAGAGGAAAGTGTTGCTCTGATTGAAAACATTGAATCGTCTGCACGCAAATTATATTCCGAAAACGGGAAAACGGAGCTTTCGGAAGATACGATAATCGTAATCGGGGACATAACCAGCGCAAAGGATCTGGAGGATTCATTCAGAATGGACAACAATCGTGTGTCTTTTTTGACGATTGCATTTGTTTTTATTGTGCTGCTGTTCACATTCCGTTCGCTCGGTGCGGCCGTGCTGCTGATTCTTGTGATTCAGAGCAGCATTTGGCTTAACTTCTCTTTCCCGTATATCACGGGGACGAACCTTTTCTTCGTTACTTATCTTATCGTAAGTGCGATACAGATGGGTGCGACGATCGACTATGCAATTGTTTTGTATAACAGGTTTCAGCTCAGAAAACAGGATTATGCGCCGAAACAGGCGATGGCAATTGCCGTTAACGAAAGCTTTTCAACAATACTGACTTCCGGAACAATTATGACGGCGGCAGGATTTATTATTGCTTTGCGGACCACCGATCTCTACATCAGCTCAATCGGGCTGACGCTTGGACGCGGTGCATTGATTTCGGTGATACTTGTGCTCACGGTTTTGCCGCAGGTGCTTTTGGTCGGAAATAAACTGATTGAAAAAACAATGATTGATTTTAAAAAATTGCTCGGAGGCGGCGCGGATGAACAGGAAAAGCTCGATGAAACAAAGTAAAAAAAAGACGATGACGGGCGACTGCCCGGCTTGCTCCGGGTGTGGTGTTAATCAAAAACTCCGCTTTAAACTGCGGTTGTTTGCTTGCGGAATGCTTCTGGCTGCAACCCTGTTTTGCTGCCTGTTCGTGCCGATACACTCAGTTGCGGCGAGCATAAACACGGTGCGCATTGCGACAAAAGCGGAATGGCTGGAGTTTAAAGAGAACTGCCGTTTGGATTCGTTTTCAAAGGGTCTTTCGGTAAAACTGACTGCGGATATCGATTTGAGCGGAGAGACGGATTATGCCGTTCCCGTGTTTTTCGGAAACTTTGACGGCGGCGGACATACTGTGAGCGGAATGAAGCCGAATACGGATGCGGAAAGAACAGGGTTGTTTCGAATTATCGAAAAGGATGCAACTGTATGTGAGTTGAATGTCAGCGGTTCCGTGACTGTAACCGGACAATCCGGAACGGCGGGGATGATTTGCGGCGTGAATCGCGGCACGATTCGCAATTGCGCTGCAGCGGGCAGACTGGATGCATACAACGCTGTCGGAGGAATCGCAGGCATAAACGAACAAAGCGGGAAAATAATCGAATGCAGTTCTTCGGCGGAGCTTTCGGGAACATACAAAATCGGCGGCATTGTCGGTGTGAATGCGGGAGAAATCCATGAGTGCACGAATACCGGCGGGGTTAATCTTTCGGCAAACGAACGGTCAAGAAATATCGGCGGCATTGCGGGGACGAACACAGGAACGGTGACGGGCTGCATGAACAGTGCCGAAATCGGATATCTGCACACGGGTTATAATGTCGGCGGCATTGCGGGGCTCAACAGTGGCTTTACAGGCGACTGTATTAACAACGGAAATGTTCGCGGAAGACGCGATATAGGCGGAATCATCGGTCAGTCCGAACCGTTTTATAAAGTTGAATACGGGAAGAATACGCTTGAAATATTGAATGAAAGCATACGGGGCTTTTCGGACGCCTTGGATGAAACGATATTGAATCTTCGACAGGCTGTGCAGGACGGTGGAGAAGGTCTTCGCAATGTGCTTGAGGAAGCGGAAGAGCTTAGAGAAGGGTTGTCTGCCGATCTTGATATCATTGCGGGTGATGCCGCATGGCTTGCCGATGCGGAAAAGTATTTGGACACCATTGAACAAAACCTTGAAACTTTGTGGAAAGCATTTGCGGATTCAGCGGAAGTAACTCAGCTGATTGCCGAAATTGAATTGATAATCATAGAACTGCGGAATGCAGAGCCGTCCGAGTGGGTTGAACTGCTTCAGGAATTGGAGGCAAAGATTGAGCAGCTGCGCATCCTGCTTGGCGATATTGCTTCGGCCGCTCCTGCATTGAAGGCACTTGCGGAGGCACTGAACGGACTGTTGTCCGTGTCAATCAGCGGTTTGCGGCAGGCGGCGGAGGATTGCTGCAAGCTTATTAAAAATGCCGAACAAAAACTTGATGAACTCACAAAAACAGCAAGCGAATACCTTGAACTGGTTAAAGCAGACGGTAACAGACTGGAAAAAAGCGTTCAAAAATGTGTGGAGTCAATGCGGCTCCTCCGCGAAAACATACGCAACGTACTGAACGGAAACGGCGGGAATATTGAAGATGTTTCCGAAAATGCGGAACGTGATGCTGAAAATCAAGCAGGCGGAATGGCCGCAAAGTGCAGAAATTTCGGCGATGTTTCCGGCGACTACGGTATAGGTGGAATTATCGGGAACCTTTCAAAAGAACTTCCATCCGACTTGGAGGAGATAGACATTCCGTCAATCGATGATGTTCTTTTCACCGATACGACCCTTTTTATCAGGGCAACCGTTTTCATGTGTTCAAATGATGCGGTGATTTCGGCAAAGTATGATAATGCAGGGGGAATTCTCGGTTACGGCAGCCGCGGCTTTTTGCTTGGCTGCGAAAGCGGCGGCAGCGTTAAGGCGGGAAGGGAATACGCAGGCGGTATTGCCGGAAGACTTTCCGGAACAATTCGTGAATGCGGCAGCATTACTGCACTCGACGGCAAAGCTTATGTCGGCGGCATTGCGGGAAGTGCGAAATCGGTGATTGACTGCGCGGCGGTACCGACAATGCTGCTTGCCGGAAAATCAAGCTTTGCCGACGGAGCCTATATCGGCGCAATTGCGGGAGAACTGACGGAGGAGAGCAGAAACAATATCTTTGCAGACACATCTAAGTTTAATGACTCGTTCGATTCGGTGCGCGGCTTGGGCGGCATTGACGGCATAAGCTATGCAGGTATTGCGTATGCGGTGAGTCTTAACGAACTTGCCGAAAAAGCAAAAACACCGAATTTGTTCAAAAAGGTAACGGTCAAATTCAGCATAGACGGCAAAATCACAGAGGTTTTCGAGGTTCCCTGCGGCGGCAGAATCACGGATCTTCCGCAAGTCGGGAATGAACAGGGCAAGTATTGGCGGTGGGATGATTTCGGAGCGGATTGCGTAACGTTCAGTCAAACCGTGAGCGGGGAGTGGCACCGAATGATAACAACAATTGCAACAAACGAAGAGATTCCCCAAATACTTGTTGAGGGCATTTTTGACGATGAAGCATATGTCGTTGCCGAAGATGCGGCGGAGTTTGCGTTAAAAAACGGGTTTGGCGAAGGAGTTCCGACAGCGGCTTTCCGCGTTCGCGTTTTCGGCGCGGAGGCCGGCGAAAGCACGTACATCGTGCGCTGTCTCTCGGAAGAGGATTGCAAGCTGAGCGTATTGACCGATGCCGGTTGGACTGAGCGCGAATTCGAGCGTGACGGTAAATACATTGTGTTTGAGCTGAACAACAATGGTATTTTTGCCATTGAAAAAGTCATAAAAAAGGACCGTACACCCTATATCATGATCGTATGCGGTGCGATTATACTGACTGCGGCCTTTGCGGCGATTATTGCGGTGAAACGCAGGCGCGGCAAAAACAAGGCGGAGTGAGGCACAGCAAACTGAGCAAATGTTTCGGCGGCGGCAGACAAAGGCAGAGATAAACCGCCGAATGCCTTTTGAAAGGAAAAGAATGATAAAATACATCGAAAAGACACCGATAACCCAAGGTTGGTCGGATGATTATAAGTATTTTGCATTGGGTGCCGACGGCAAAAAGTACCTTTTGCGCGTTACCCCGGGAAGGGTGAATCCCGATTTTATAACTCTGTTTGAAGCACAGAAGAAATGCGCATCGATAATCAGTGCGGCCGAAAACATTCCGATGCAGCAAGTTCCGATGAGCATACCGATCGAGTGCGGTAAGCTTGATGATATCCATGCTTTTTGTGATGATATTCGACAGCACACCGAAGGAACATATGCTGTTTATGCCTGGGCGGACGGCGGCGCGGCCGAACCCGCTGTTGCAGTGATGCCCGCTGCAGAACAGTACGCTTTCGGACTGAGGGCAGGCAGAGTTTTGAAATACATACACGAAGTTCCGGCTCCGGACAATGTGCAGAACTGGGAGAAACGCATTAATGTATCCATAGAGAACAAGTTAAGGCTTTGCCGTGAATGCAGCATCAAAAATGATGTTGCAGATTCCTTTGTCGAATATATCAAGGCGAATCGGCATCTGCTGAAAAACAGGCCGCAGACTTTTCGCCACGGGGATTATCATATCGGCAATTTTCTTGTAAACGATTCAGGCGAACTTATCGTTATAGATTTTAATCGCTCGGATTTCGGCGATCCGTGGCAGGAATTCAATCGCCTTGTGTGGAGCGCACACCTTTCACCGTATTTTGCATCCGGAATTGTGAACGGCTATTTTGATAATGCTGTGCCGCCGGAATTCTGGAAACTGCTCGCACTGTATACATGCATAAACGGGATTGCATCCGTGCCGTGGGCAGTTAGATTCGGAGAGGAAGAAATTCAGGTTATGCTCCGTCAGACCCGTGAGGTTTATGAATGGTACAACGGTATGACGAATGAGATACCGTCATGGTACATCGGCGTTCCCGAGCTTTGGGATGCATACACGGAAAATAGGTGAGCGCACCGGGCAGCTCCTGATACGCGGGGAACCGACACCGGAAGGGTTATACCACATTGTTGTTGAAGTTTTGGCAGTGCATCAGGACGGTTCGGTTCTTTTGACACGGCGAGATTACAATAAAGGCGGTTATCCCGGGCTTTGGGAAAGCAGTGCGGGCGGTTCGGTACAGCGTGGAGAAGATCCGGAAACCGCAGCAAGACGAGAGCTCCGTGAAGAAACAGGGCTTGCCGCGGATGTGCTTCAGCCTATATTTACGGACCTCTCGCAGGATTCAATATATATGGGCTATTTGTGCTTTATCAGCGCGAAAAAAGACTCCGTTGTATTGCAGCCGGGAGAAACTGTTGAATATCTTTGGGCGGATAAAGAAGAATTTATAAAAATATATAATTCGAAAGAGTACGTTCCGCCGCTGCGTAAGCGTCTGCGTGAAACGGTTGAAAGGCTGTTCGGAGAAAATGCGGCAGAATAAAATGTTTAAAGGTCGGGAAATGATTCAATATTAAACATGCCGAGTCCCTGTGAGTTTTTTGAACCGAGACCTGCGTCATAAAGAAAGTTGATAAGCTTGCCGTTGCCGCGCAAAACATAGCTGCCGCCGTATGAAACGATGGTGGATCTTTTAAACCTTGAAACGATGCGATGATTCTGAATTAACTCCGCCGGAGGAAGGGCAGGTTCAAAGGAAAAATCCGTCGGTGCGGGCGTGTTGAAATAGCTCTGCCATTTTCTGAGCGCATTGTTGACCACAGCAGTATAGAACAGGGATTCATCGGGGGCTATAAAGCGGCGATAACCGCTTCTCTCGGTTTCAAAAACCGTAATAGGCGACAGCATTGAGATTTTTGCACAGCAGGTATTTGGTGAATAATCTTCAATGCGGCTGTCCAGAATTTCAAGTGTGTTTTCAAACAAATTGATTCGGCTGCTCGGACACAGCACCGAACCGAGTTGATACACGAAATTCGGATCAACGCTGCGAACCTCAAAATGCACGGTATCCTTAAAGATGATTTCACGTTCGCTGTGCATGAACGGTCCCGAAAGACGGCCGAAAGTAAAAAGCTTATAATTGCGCGCGCCGCAAGAATATCCGCTGTTGTGTACATAATTTGAATAATGCGGATTGCTTGCAAGAGCATGATAGAGCATTCCCTGCAAGGCGTATCGGTGCGACAGCGGCAAACGGACATGCCGAGCGCTGAATGTCAAATGTAACTGCATAGTTGTCCCTTTCTGAGTTTTTAAAGAATAAACAAGAACGGTTCCCGATAAAATACCGCACTCGGTGATTATCCGAAAACGAAATAAACCAATGCCTGCTGTATAGTTTTAACCGGTCTTTTTGCGGAACGGCTGTTCATGAAATATATAACCCGCATTGCCGCAATCAGACAATGTGAAGTTGATTGCATTATGCCGACTGAACTGCGGCTCCGCACAACATAAGCTGTTGCATTTTTGCCCGCTGCGGGCAGCTTAGAAGTCGTATTATCTGTTTCGCGCACTCATTATATCATAACAAAACGCGATTGCAACACCGTCATGTATAAAAAAACTGCCTCTTATGCTTTTTGGCTTCAATGCAGTTACTGAGCATAATAAAACAAAAAAACGAGGTTGTGCAAGGTTCAAAATGAAAACGGCGGCTCGTTCGAAGTGTTGTCAGATGAAACAGAATTGCGGCATATGGAGCGGTGCTGTCGGATTAACCACAGATATGTATCAAAAAAATGCGGCATGAACGGGTACAAAATTTGACAAATGCGGCGCAGCGGGCTATAATAGATATGTTTACAGTGGGAAGTATACATGATGCTTCCAATACCCGCTGAACAATGGGAGAATCAATACGATGGAAACAAACCGAAAGCGTCGCCGCGGCGACCGCAAGGATGCATACCTTTTGAGAGATCTTGATGCAATGCACAAATTTATTCCGTATCTGCTTCCGAACAGGTGCGATAATGAGGCAGTGATGAGCGAGCTTATCGACCTTACCGCCGTGAATGAATACGTTGCAAAAAAGAATGCATCAAATCCCGCATTCAGGTACACTTTGTTTCATGTGCTCTGCGCTGCTATTGCAAAAACCGTAACCCTGCGCCCAAGGTTGAATTGCTTTGTTGCGGGACATCGGGTTTACGAGCGCAAGGCATTGAGTGTCTCCTTTGTTGTTAAAAAGCGTTTCGAGGATAATTCCTATGAAGCACTTGCGATTGTAGACATTGACAGGCAGGGGCAGCCGCCGGTTGATCAGATTCACGATAAAGTTGAAAAATTCGTAACTTCCGTGCGCAAGCACGACAAGACGGACGGCACGACCGACGCAATGGAAACGTTGACAAAAATGCCGCGCTTTCTTCTTCGAATCGTGGTCGGCATTCTGATGTGGCTGGATTATCACGGTTGGGTTCCGACATGGCTTACAAAGGATGACCCATACAATTCATCCGTTTTTATAAGCAATCTCGGAAGCATCAAGATGCATGCGAGCTATCATCACCTGACGAACTGGGGCACTAATTCTTTATTTGCTATTATTGATGAAAAACATTTGCACCCGTTCTTCAACGCTGACGGAAGCTATGAAATGCGTGAGGCGCTGAGACTCGGGCTGACTGTTGATGAACGCATTGCGGACGGCGTTTATTTTGCAAAAAGTGTAACGCTGCTAAAAAAACTGCTCAGCGAGCCGGAATTGCTGGATCTGCCGATTCAGACTCCTGTTGAGTTCTGAACAAACGCAAACAACAACGGAACAACGGCACAGCGGTCGGACAATGACGCAAAACAGAAAATGTGCGCATTGTCCTCCGTGTGTTGCTGCGTATTTCGATTTTTCCCAAAAATCGAAAGGAATAATATGCAAAACAATCAAATGAACCCGTTGGAACAGGGCGCACCGTGGCTGGCAAATTACGGTGACGTTCCTTTTCACCTTGAGTATCCGAATGTGAGCATTGCGGATGCGGTGTTGAAGACGGCAGAAAAGGAAAAGGATTTTCCTGCAATTTCCTTCATGGGCAAAACATTCAGCTACACCGTTCTTGTTGAAAAAATCAATCAAGCAGCTGCGGGATTTGTAGCTCTCGGCGTAAAAAAAGGTGATATGGTCACAATTTGCATGCCGAACGTTCCGCAGGCGGTGTTCTGCATGTACGCACTCAATCGAATCGGTGCGGTCGCAAGCATGATTCATCCGCTTTCGGCTGTCAGCGAAATAATTTACTACCTTAGGGAAGTAAAAAGTGACTATTTGCTGACGCTCGATCAGTTCTATTCAAAAGTTGCGGAGGTTGAAAAAACATATCCTGTCAAAAAGGTTATCATAACTTCTGCGGCTGATGAGCTCGGTGCCGTTAAGTCCGCTGCATTCAAGCTGATGAATGCAAAAAAGAACAAAGTCAACAAGGCGGACCCTTCCGTTATCTTCTGGAAAGATTTTATCGGGAACGGAAAAAAAGTCGATCTTGCAAAACATATCGTTCATATGCCGGCGAATGAAACGGCTGTCATACTGTTTTCGGGCGGAACAACGGGTGTCACAAAGGGCATTCAGCTCAGCGGAATGAACTTTAATGCTCTCGGACTGCAAACCGCGGCTATGTGCAACAGCGTTGTGCGTCATGCAAGAATGCTGGCGGCAATGCCGATTTTCCACGGTTTCGGACTCGGTGTCTGCATACACACGATGCTTGAAGTCGGCGGAACAAGCATTCTTGTTCCTCAGTTCAATGTCAAGAAATATGCAGAGCTTATTAAAAAGGAAAAGCCCAATTATATCGCGGGTGTACCGACCCTGTTTGAAGCGATAACGCGCAATCCTTATCTTGACGGCGAGAAACTCGACTACCTGCGCGGCGTATTCTCGGGCGGTGATTCGCTTTCGGTTGAATTGAAACGCAGATTCGATGCATTCCTTGAAGCGCACGGTGCAACAGTTCATGTTCGTGAGGGCTACGGAACGACCGAATGCGTTACCGCAAGCTGTCTTACGCCTTACAATCAGGAACGTGAGGGCAGCATCGGCCTGCCTTATCCCGACACATACTATCAGATTTGCGCTGTCGGCACAAACGATGAAGTTCCTTACGGCGAACTGGGCGAAATCTGCCTTCGCGGACCTTCCGTAATGATAGGTTATCTCAACCACAAGGAAGAGAATGCAAACACATTGCGCACGCATTCGGACGGCCATGTGTGGCTGCATACGGGCGACCTCGGCAGCATGGATAAGGACGGATTCATCTATTTCAAACAGCGCATTAAGCGAATGATTGTTACGAGCGGATACAACGTTTATCCGTCTCAGCTTGAAAACATCATAGACGGACATGATGCCGTTCAGATGAGCTGCGTAATCGGCGTAAAAGATCCGTACAAGATGGAAAAAGTGCTTGCATACGTTGTCCTGAGGGACGGGTTCGAGCCCTCCGAGGAGCTGCGGCAGGATATTCTGAACTACTGCAAAAAGCATATTGCAAAATACGCAATGCCGTATACTATCGAATTCCGTTCGGAATTGCCGAAGACACTTGTCGGCAAGATTGCATACACGGTGCTTGAAAAGGAAGCCAATGCGGATCTTGCAAAGGAACTCGTAAGTTGATTTGAATAACAGGCGGCTCTGCTGCGGGCGGGTTCGAAATTGAACCTGCCAGAGGCAGAGTTTTTTGAAAACCGAGGGCGTCCACGTTCCGAGGATACGGGCATTGCGTCACAAATATGTGTAATAAACTTGCACGAAATTGACTCTGCGGCGGATTTTTTGTTGAAAATGTGGATTCTTTTCGTTATTTTGCAAAAGACTGTATACAAGGACATGAAAGTGTGATAACATATAAACGCAAGAGAATTGTGTAATCGGCAAACGGAGTAAACCTTGATAAGTAACCTTTTGCGGAGAAAGTTCACAGATTCGGGCTTAAATCCATAAAGAGAGTATCCGGGTGTACTTGAAAAACTTCAGAACCAATCAAAGCACTCGTGAAAGTGTTGCATTGCATAGGGTTTTGTTTTGCAGAGTCAATACCAAACGAAAAATCGAAAGGAAACGTGAAACATGATTTGTCCAAATTGCGGTAAAGAGGCGGCTGACGGGGCATTATTCTGCACAGGGTGCGGCGGAAGACTCGATAATCTGCCTAAACAGGAAAAAATGACTGCTTCTGAGAACAGTAATAATGATGACTCATCCGTAATGGATGCGGTTTTCACATCGGATGCAGCGGACGGAACGCATGAAACAAATTCAGGGAATACCGTTGCAGAAAACAGTGGCGTCGCCGGCGCAGACGAAAACAGCGGCGAACGAATGAGCGCGGCAAACGATGATAATCTCAAAGCGCAGCCCGCAAACAAAATTTCGACAGAAAAGGATAAAAATGCTGCACCTTGCGAGTCTGCAGCAGCGGTTCAGCCGCCGGTGAAACCGTTAAGTACATGGAGCTTTATTTGGCGCAAGCTCCTGTTCATGATTCCGATTGTGAATATAATTGTGCTGTTCGTTTTTGCATTTGCGGAGGGCATCAACAAAAACAGTCGTTCGTACGCGCGTGCCGCGCTTATCGGTCTGCTTACAGCGGCGGTGCTTTTTGCAGCTGCGGCAGTGCTGTGTTACCTTTACACAGATGAAATTATCGGATGGGTTCGCTCTTTGGTGGAGAAACTCATGAGCATGACAGCGTGACGGAAACAGTTCCGAACGGAAAATCAAACCGTTCTGTGCGAAATCGGTCCCAAGCTGCATTGTTCAAAAACTGATGGCGTCGGTTTTTTCTTGACAAACGAAAAAAAACGGCTATAATTATACTTGCGTCAGGTGAACGGCAGTGCATTCCGTTAACCGAGAGTATGCTTGGATGACTGCCGCAGTTCGAATTGCTGAAGTACGGAAGTCATGTACAAATCATGTTAATAATGCTACCGGCTTTGAAGCGGATATACAAACACTCCGAGGCATAAGAGAACCGTCGGTATGGTGCGAGACGGTGCAAGGGGTTTGTTGCTCACCGCAGAGCTTTTGCCGCGAGGCAGGGGAGACATGTTTCAATATTAAAAGCTTTCCCTGCATTAGCTGCAAACGCAAGCCCGCGTTAAGGGCATTGAGCGGTTTTGCTGCGCATATTCAGTGTGCGGCAAAGCAACCGGAGTGGTACCGCGTGGGCAGATTATCGTGTGTTTCCCTCGTCTTCGGATCGGCAGTCAATGCCGCATTCGAGCGGGGGTTTTTTTATGAATTGAATTCGAAACAACACCAAGAAGGAGAATAAAAATCTATGAGTGAACGTTATGAACATTTGCCAATCGAAAGAAAATGGCAAAAAATATGGGATGATACGCATTGCTTTGAAGCAAAAGACGACTTTACAAAGCCGAAATATTATGCTCTAATTGAATTTCCGTTTCCCAGCGGAGCAGGGCTGCATGTCGGTCATCCGCGCAGCAACACAGCGTTGGATATTATTTCAAGAAAACGCCGCATGGAAGGCTACAATGTCCTTTTCCCGATCGGCTACGACAGCTTCGGTCTGCCGACGGAGAATTATGCAATAAAAACCGGCGAACACCCCGCAAAGGTAACTGAGCGCAATATGCGCGTTTTTCACAATCAGCTGAAAATGCTTGGATTTTCGTTTGATTACTCGCGTGAAATCTATACGTCCGATCCTGCATACTATCGTTGGACGCAGTGGATTTTCCTGAAACTTTTCGAAAAGGGCCTTGCATATAAAGCGGAGCTTCCTATCAATTTCTGCCCTTCCTGCAAGGTTGGTCTTGCGAATGAGGAAGTCGTTGACGGCAACTGCGAACGCTGCGGTTCGCCCGTTGTGCGAAAGGTTCGTTCTCAGTGGATGCTGCGCATAACGGAGTATGCAGACAGGCTGATTGACGACCTTGATACCGTTGATTTTATCGACAGAGTGAAATCATCGCAAAAAAACTGGATCGGCCGCAGCATCGGTGCTGAAGTAACTTTCAAAATTGAAGGGTATCCCGAAGGACTGCGCATATTCACCACTCGCCCGGATACGCTGTTCGGTGCAACATATATGGTAGTTGCACCCGAGCATCCGATCGTGAACGCAATGGCTGATAAGATTACAAATATGGAGGCCGTTAACGCTTATCGTGAACAGGCGGCGCACAAGAGCGATTTCGAGCGCAGCGAGCTTGCAAAGGAAAAAACAGGCGTGCCGCTTGAAGGCATCACTGCAATTAACCCTGCAACGGGCAATCCGATTCCCGTATGGATTTCGGATTATGTCCTCATGGGTTACGGAACGGGCGCAATTATGGCTGTCCCCGCACACGACACGAGGGATTATGCCTTTGCAAAGAAGATGGGACTGCCGATAGTTGAAGTTGTGTCCGGCGGAAACATTGAAAATGAGGCATTTACGGACTGCGAAAACGGTATCTTAGTAAATTCCGGCTTCCTGAACGGAATGCAGGTTGCGGACGCAAAGAACGCAATGATTCATTGGCTTGAAGAAGAGGGCATCGGAAAGAAAAAGACGAATTTCAAGCTCCGCGATTGGCTGTTCAGCCGTCAGCGTTACTGGGGAGAACCGATACCCCTGGTTCACTGCGATCATTGCGGTTGGGTTCCCGTGCCGGAGGATGAACTTCCGCTTAAATTGCCCGAACTTGATGACTTCCGTCCGGCTGAAGACGGTTCATCCGCTCTTGCAAGGGCGACAGAGTGGATCCATACCACCTGCCCGAAATGCGGTGCACCTGCTGAACGCGAGATAGACACAATGCCCAATTGGGCGGGTTCAAGTTGGTATTATATACGTTATTGCGATCCGCATAACGATACCGCGATCGCGGATAAAGCAAAGCTCGATTACTGGCTGCCCGTGGATTGGTACAACGGCGGAATGGAGCATACAACGCTGCATCTGCTGTACTCAAGATTCTGGCATAAATTCCTGTATGATATCGGCGTTGTAAGCTGCCCGGAACCTTATATGAAGCGCACCAGCCACGGAATGATTCTTGCCGAGGACGGAAGAAAAATGAGCAAATCTTTCGGCAATGTTATCAATCCCGATGACCTTGTGAATGAATACGGTGCAGATACCGTGCGCATGTATGAGATGTTCATAGGCGCATTTGACCAAACGATTCCGTGGAGCACGGCGGGTGTTAAGGGCTGCCGCAGATTCCTTGAGCGTGTGTGGCGTTTGCAGGATATGCTCACGGAAGGCGAGGGCATTCGCAGAGAGCTTGCTCCGGCAGTCCACGGCTGCATCAAAAAGGTAAGTGAAGATTACGAACGTATGAAGTTCAACACCGCGATTGCGGCGATGATGAGCCTTGTAAACGATATTTACGCAAAGGGCGATGTCACTCGTGATGAGCTGCACACACTGCTTGTGTTGATGAATCCCGTTGCGCCGCATATCACGGAGGAAATGAACAGCGTCATCGGATTCGACAAGCCGATTTATGAAACTGAGTGGCCGAAGTTCGATGAGGCAGCTCTCGTAAAGGATGAAATGGAAATTGCTGTTCAGATCAACGGCAAGGTTCGTGCAAAGATGAGCATACCTGTCGGCATGGAAACGGAAGCTTTGCGCAAACTTGTGCTTGAAAATGAAGAAGTTCTGCCGTGGGTCGAGGGCAAGAATATTGTGAAATTCATTGCCGTTCGCAACATCGTGAACATCGTTGTAAAATAATTAATCAGGAGGCAGCGTACATGAACGAAAATGCTGAAAACACCCGCGCAACGGCTGCATCGCGCGAAGCAATGGAAAAAGTTTGCCGGTTTTTGAAGGATACAGGGACATACTACCTTGCAACAGCGGACGGCGAGCAGCCGAGAGTGCGTCCGTTCGGCACGATTCATATCTTTGACGGCAAACTGTATATTCAAACGGGCAGAGCGAAGGATGTTTCAAAACAGCTTGCAGCGAATCCCAAGTTTGAACTTTGTGCGTTTAAAGCAGAAACGGGTGAATGGCTTAGGCTGAGCGGGGAACTTGTTGAAGATAACAGGGTTGAAGCACGCAGGTCAATGCTGGATGCTTATCCGTCGCTTCGTGCAATGTACGATGAAAACGACGGAAACACACAGGCTCTTTACATCAAAAATGCAAAGGCAGTGTTCAGCTCGTTCACAAATGAACCGTTGGAAGTCGAATTCTGATTTGAAACATATTGCGATGAAATTGTTTCACAAGGCTGAAAACTGTTGATTGATTAAAAGCCAGCTGCACGGAATAATATTGACCGCGGCGGGCTTTTGCATAATTGTTTGAATCTGAAAGAAGCACATGGCTTTAACCTTAAAGTCGAACAGCGATAATTCAGCTTTCGGGGATATATTCAAGCCCGGTCCAAAGCTTAAAAGCCAGTTTCCCCTGATGAAAGAGCATTCGCTCTCCGCCGAAGGCGGTCAAGCCTAAGCGTACGGCATCCTGCACGAGCTTTGTGCCGTTTGTTCGATAGACCATGTCTGCAATAATGCAAGAGGGCTTAAGCCAATTCAAAAATGAGGTCTCTTCATAATCGGAGCAGTCGCTTTTCATGCTATGCATACCGATAGGAGTTGCGTTAATCAGAATGTCGGCAGAAGAAAGAAGACGGGATTCTGTTTCAGCATGTTTAATTGCGGAAAGCATGTCAATTCCGTTCTTCTTATCACGGGTAACGAATCTGATTTCGGCTCCGGCACGAAGAAGCGCAGCGGCTGCGCCGTTTGCCGCGCCGCCGTGTCCGAGAATGACAACTTGCGCACCGCTCAGCCCGGCTCCGGTTTCCCTGAGCGCGTTTATCAAACCGTCGCCGTCGGTATTGTGTCCGATTAAGGTGCTTCCGTTATTGCTTATTGTAACGATGTTTACCGAGCCGCATTCGGCGGCAGTTTCATCAATCCCGTCAAGCAGCGGAATAATTGCCTTTTTATGCGGCATTGTAACGGCAAATCCGCTCAGTGAACGCTCAGACACGATTGAGCGTATGCGGCATAATTCCGATTCTGCTACGCGGATTTTCAAAAAAACGGCATTGATGCCGAATTGTCCGAACATGGGCGCGTATATTTCCGGGGAACGACTGTGTTCAATCGGATCTCCTATGACGGCATAGACCGCCGTACCGTGCTCGGCAGCTTCCGGCAGAGCTCGGAATGTATTCGGGTGCAGTTTGTTCAAGTTCTTTTTCATGCTTTTGATTATACCATAACGCAGCGAATTGTGCTATAATGTTGCTAACAATACGAAAGGCACAAAAAAATGAAACTTGTTGTTATTAACGGTCCGAACCTGAATTTGACAGGGATGCGCTCTCCGAATGTATACGGAACGGATACACTTGAGACGATTACGGAAGAACTGAATGGCTATATCATATCCTGCGGTTCGGAACTTGCAGCGTTCCAATCCAATCACGAGGGTGATATCATCGATGCAATACATGCCGCAATGAACGAGTTTGACGGAATCATAATCAATCCGGGAGCATACACGCATTATTCCTATGCAATCCGCGACGCAATAGAGGCGGTCGGACTGCCGACTGTGGAGGTTCATTTGAGCGATATTCATGCCCGTGAGCCTTTTCGTGCCGTCAGCGTTATTGAACCTGTCTGCATTGCGCAGATATGCGGAATGGGAAAGCAGGGCTATATCGAAGCGGCAAAACTTCTGCTTTCAAGGGCAATGAACTGAAATCTGGGCCTGAACAGCGCAGATACCAATTTGTATTCACCGTTTTTGGAATATAAAAAAGAAAGGCAACGACTTGCGGCTGCCTTTCTTTTTGTGTTCAATGTACGCAAATCAAATTCGACAAATCAGGCCCAGTCGGCGGGGACAAACAGACGCGTGTAGTCGCGCACGGCGTATCTGTCGGTCATGCAGGCGATATAATCCGCTGCAATGCGGTTGGGGCCGTCCTCATCAATATACTTTGTGAACTCCGGCGGCAGCTCGCTGACATGTTTGAGATAATGATAATACAGCCGTTCGATAACACCTTCCGCCTTGCCTTCCTCGGCTTTTGCGGCGGAATCATGATACAGGTTATCAAAAAGAAATTGGCGGAGCTTCTCAAATTCGGAGCTGATCTCGCCGCTCATTTCAACATGATTCTTGCCGCTGCTTGTTTGAAGAATGTCAAGAACGAGGGTGTTTATCCGTTCGCCGTGGGTTGCGCCTATGGCTTCAATACAGCTTTTGGGAAGAATATCGTTTGACAGGAGTCCTGCGCGAACGGCATCGTCTATATCGTGATTAACATAGGCAATTCTGTCGGCAAGGCTCACAACAACACCTTCAAGCGTTGAAGGATGCCCGCTCTTTTTATGATTCAGAATCCCGTCGCGAACTTCAAAAGTCAAGTTGAGTCCTTTGCCGTTTTCAAGCTTTTCAACGATGCGAAGACTTTGCTTATTGTGTTCAAAGCCGCCGGGAACGATTCTGTTCAAGACGCTTTCGCCGGAATGGCCGAAAGGCGTATGCCCGAGGTCGTGCCCCATGGCTATGGCTTCGGTCAAATCCTCATTGAGCAGAAGTCCGCGGGCAATCGTTCGGGCGATTTGAGCAACCTCCAATGTGTGCGTAAGCCGCGTTCTGTAATGGTCACCGACGGGTGAAAGGAACACCTGCGTTTTATGCTTAAGGCGGCGGAAACTCTTGCAATGAATTATCCTGTCGCGATCACGTACAAATGCGGTGCGAACAGGGCAGGGGTCAATGGGATATTCCCGACCGCGTGTTTCTGCACTCAAGGCTGCATAGGGCGAAAGCGTTTGACGTTCCCGCTCTTCAATTATACGTCTGTAGTCCGGCATTGCTTCCTCCTAACCGAAAAATGAACCCGTTAAGTGTGTCTGCAATTCGAATCAGATAACACGGAAAATACGCCTGAACAGCTCCTTTTTCGGAAGGAATTCAAGGTCACTGTTGCTGAACGGACGAAGCAGGATCATGAGTCCTCCGTATACTGCCACGCCGACGCAGAGCGAGACAAGCGTTGCAAGCGTCGGATGTCCGAGCTTTGAACCGAGAGTGTACACAGCGAAGACGGCGAAGCCCATGACAATGCTTGAAAACAGGGGTTTTGCGAATGTATCCGTATAGCTTATGTTCATTCGTGTTTTTCGGATTACGTAAACAGTATCGGCAATTCCTGCAACCGCATAGCAGAGCACGGTGGACAATGCAGCCCCGAGAATGCCCATGCTTGTGAATTGCATAAGAACCAACATGCTGACCACTTTAACAATGCCGCCGAGAGCAAGGAAATAGACCGGAACGCGCGGCTTGCCGAGACCCTGTATTATGCCGGTGAGAGTTTGAACAAGTGAAAGGAAAAGAACCCCGACGGCAGCGATATACATAACCTGCTGAGCCTGGATGAACCTGTCCTGATTGTTGCGGACAGCCGAATAAAGCAGGGACATTATCGGACCGCCGAGAATGAACAGTCCTGCTGCGCACGGTGCACCGATAAACATGGCAAGCTTGATGCCCGTTCTGCTTGCGGCGTTAACAATGCGCTTTTCCTTGCGTGTAACGGCTTGGGAGATTGCGGGAACGAGACTCATTGAAAGCGAAAGTGTCAGCACGGCCGGCATGTTGATAAGCGGAGTTACGTAGCTGCGGAGAACAGTGTATGCAACACGCGCATTTTCGTTTGCGATTTCTTCCGCAATACCCATTGCAATATCGTGCTTTTCAAGAAAATTGATAATGAACACGGAGTCGGCAATTCCCGTAACAGGCATTATTGATGCGCCAATGGTTATCGGAATTGCAATTGCAAGCAAACGCTTGATGATTGAGCCGCGAAGCCCGCTTTTTGCGCCTTTTGTTGAAACGCAGACGGGAAGAGAGCGATTGCGAATGCGAGCATCATAATAAAACTTGATGACAGCAAGCGCAACAAGCTCTGAAACGCTGACGCCTATCAATGCTCCCATCGCCGCCAACTCAGGGGCATCGGGGCGTGTTTTGACGAATAAAAACGCAAGGCCGAACCCGAATATGAGTTTGATGAGCTGCTCAACAATCTGGCTGATTGCTGTTCCGGTCATGCACTGCATTCCCTGCAGATACCCTCGGTAGGCACACATGACGGAAACAAAGAGCAGTGCAGGCGACAATGCCATAAGGGAATACCTTGCCGGTGCTGCACCGGAAAGGTTTGCGATCGGTGATGAAAGAACAAACAGAAGAACGGCAGTGACAATTCCGATGACAAAAAGCAAGCGCAACGCTGCACGGAATACACGTTTTGCTCCGACGATATCGCCCAGTGCTATTCGTTCGGAAACAAGTTTGGAAATTGCTGTCGGAAGTCCCGCAGAGGATATGACGAGCAGCCAGGAATAATAAGGGTAAGCAACCTCGTAATACGCCATGCCGCTTTCGCCGACAATGTTTGCAAGCGGAATTCTGTACACCGCCCCAATGATTTTGACCAAAAGCCCCGCAATGCCGAGAATTGCAGCTCCCTGCACGAAACCGGCATTTACTGCGGATTTAGTTTGTTTTTTCATGTTAAAAATCCTTTAACCAGCATCAACCGTCCCAAAGGCGGCTGTTGATAAAAATATTATAGCACAAAACGGTGCAATATGCCAACACTCCGCGGCAAAGGTCTTAAAATGCTTACACAGGCTTTACAAACATCAGCGATGCTTCTTCCCGCTTGAACGCTTATCGGATGTTTTAACCGTTTTTTTGCCTTGAACTCCGCTGTTCTGCCCATTGCTGCGGCTCTGTTCAACGGAACCGAAACGGGTATTCTGCCGCGCATCTTTTCGTTTGCCTGCCGAATGTTCCGTCGCTCCATACTGCGAACGGTGATTGCTTTTTGTCGCAGAGGAAGAGCCTCCGCTGTGTGCCGGGCTTTGATACACATCCGGCACGAGACAGTTCCTGCCGCTGCCGATGAGATCATCCCTGTCTGCAAGCCTGAGAGCTTTTCGGACGAGAGGGCGATTCTTTGGAATGAAGAACTGCATGAGGGCGCGCTGCATTGCTTTTTCCTCGGGCGAAACGGGAACATAAACCGGCTTCATCGTTCGCGGGTCAAGTCCAGTATAGAACATGCAAGTGGAAAGAGTGCCGGGAGTGGGATAAAAATCCTGAACCTGCTCCGGACGCTGCCCGCTCGCCTTCAGGTATTCTGCAAGTGCGATTGCAGAGTTCAAAGTGCTGCCCGGATGGCTTGACATAAAGTACGGAACAATGTATTGGTTCATTCCGAGAGCATCATTAAGCTGCCTGTATCTTCGAACAAAGCGTTGGTACAGTTCGCCGCCGGGCTTGCCCATCATCTCAAGCACGTGATCATCGATATGCTCGGGCGCAACCTTAAGTTGTCCGCTTATATGGTATTTAATAAGCTCCTTAAAAAATGTTTCATCTTTATCGTACATCAGGTAATCGTAACGAATACCTGAACGGATGAACACACGCTTCACACCGTCCAGTCTGCGGAGCTTGCGCAGAAGTTCAACGTAATCCGTATGGCTGACTTCAACGTTTTTGCAAGGTGAATATCCCAAACAGGTTCGGTCTTTACATACACCCTTCGTAAGCTGTTTTTTACATGCAGGCTGACGAAAATTCGCCGTTGGCCCTACGACATCGTGAATATAGCCCTTGAATTCGGGCATTTTGGTCATAAGCTTGGCTTCGGCAATCAGCGATTCGTGGCTTCGGGATTGAATGACGCGTCCCTGGTGGAAAGTAAGCGCACAAAACGCACATTGGCCGTAGCAGCCGCGGCAGCTGACAAGGGAAAAGCGAACCTCATCCAAAGCGGGAATATGCTCGGTGTAGGAGGGATGGGGAAGGCGTGTATAAGGAAGATCGTAAACAGCATCCAACTCGTTGCGTGAAAGCGGCATGGCGGGTGAGTTCACAACAACAAATCCGCTCCCGTGCGGCTGAACAAGCGTTGCGCCGCTTATCGCATCCTGTTCACGGTATTGCGTCATAAACGCAGCACAGTAAGCTTTTTTGTCGTTTGATACTTTTTCAAAGCTGTCAATAAGCGTGTACTCATACACGCGCGAGAGGTTATCCGCCCAATATGCAGTTCCCTTAACATAGGTAATATCCCGTGCAGCAATGCCGCCGTCCAAAGCCTCCGCAATGTCGATAATCTGGCGTTCACCCATGCCGTAAATCAACAAATCCGCACCTGAGGATACAAGAACGGAAGGTAAAACACGGTTGTCCCAATAATCGTAATGAGCAAAGCGGCGGAGGCTCGCTTCAATGCCGCCGATAACGATAGGAATATCTCCGTAGATATTACGGATACATTTACAGTAAACATTAACGGCACGATCGGGCCGCTTCCCGCGCTTGCCGCCGGGCGTGTAGGCGTCTTCGCTTCGCGGTTTCTTTGCACTCGTGTAATGATTCACCATGGAATCCATGTTCCCGGAATTCACAAGAAAGCCAAGCCTGGGTTTGCCGAAAACTTTGAACGATTCAGCACTTTTCCAATTGGGCTGAGCAATTATTCCGACAGAATAACCGTGTGAAAGGAGAACTCTTCCGATTATCGCTGTTCCGAACGACGGATGATCAATGTAAGCATCCCCCGTAACAAGAACAAAGTCGGGAACATCCTTTCCGACCTGCTCATAAAGCTCCGCTTTGGACATCGGAAGCGGCTGTTTTTTATCACATTCGCTTCTTTCGGAAAATCCGTCATAGGAGTTGTCCGAATTATAAATTTTATATGAGCTGCAAAAACTTTTGTCGGCATATGCAGCATCGGCGCGGTTCTCATTGCGTTTCTGATTGCTGCTTCGTTTTCCGCGAGGAATGTTTCGGTTGATACCGGCAACGGTTTTTTTCTCCGTTTTTTGATCTATCGGCTGCATTTTTGCTCCTTTTATCCCATTGCGCTCTTAGCTTGCGGATGAAACCCGCTCTACGGCGGTGGGTTTGTGAACATATTATAAAGGAAACGCGAATAAAGCGCAAGAAGGACGCATCAAAGCTCCGAACGGTTATGATTTACCCTGCCCGACGGCATACAGTGCGGGATGCATGGGGTACTCGGTCTTATCGATCGGAACCCTGCGAATTATTTCACCATTCAGAGAGTAAACACGATAGCTTTGATATGTGCTGCCTGCAATGGCCTTTCTTTTCAGAACACAGTCGCCGGGTTCAAGTGCTGAATCAAGAACGAACTGAGGTTCGGAAGGAGGAGTTGAAGATGTAAGTTCCGAAACGGTGTCCACTCTGTCGAAATCCGACGGAAAAGGACAGCCGTATATTTCACAGCACAAAGTTTTTTGCGATTCATCAACCCACATAAAAACGTAAATATCGGAATCGGTGTTGTTGCGGAAAACAAAGTCCTTGTCTTTGCCGCTCAGTGCTGCATCCAACCCGCCGCCGATATAACGCACCTTGCGCGTGTGCCCGCTTCTTGCAATGATTTCAAGATCGCTGCGCAGAACTGCATTGTACAGCGTTGTGCTGATTTGGCAGATTCCACCGCCGTACTCCTGCCGTGTTTCAGCCCCTCCGTTTGCAAATGCGGTTGCGGGCAGCCAACCGTTTTCCCTGCTTCGCACTCCGAGAGAATCGTTGCACGAGAAGGTTTGCCCGGCAGGAACAATGCTTCCGTCAATAAGAAGTGCGCCCTTTGCGATATTATGAACGCGATTCTCGGAACATAAGGAACCGGCGGCAAAAGATGTTGAAAAGCTTGCCCGCAGTTCAGGCATTTCGGGTATTTTATCGGTGCATAAAACCGTATGCAGAGGCAGCGAGAAACGGGTTTCACCGCTGCATATTTGTTTGACGGCGGCATCACGGTCGATTTGACAGCCGTTGACGGGTGCCGTAAGGCAGAAACGTGCATTCTTTTTCAACACGGGCAGCTCAGAACAGCCTGCGGCGGAGTGAGTCAGGATTTGTGCGGGAACCGGTGTTTTCTCTGCAATTTTTGCGACTGAATCGATACTGTTTCGGAGCTTTATGTCGTCAACGGGTTCGATTGCAGTCGTATACTGTCCCGCCCCGCACTCAAGTGCTTTTGACATAACGGCCTCCAAATCGTCTTTCAACGTCAGATCCGTTCCGTTGATGATACAGATTGAACTGTCGTTTTGCTGAAATTCAATTTCTATGTGATATTCGGATTTTGTTCGTTCGAGCTTGGGAGAGAGCAGGGTGCGCACGGCGTCTTTTGTCATGTTCGAAACGTCGACAGAATTAATATATGTTCCGCTTGAGAATAACGCCGTCTCGAAAGTCGGATCATCGCCGGGAATAATCGTGTCTGCATTTGCTCCCTGCTTGATGTCATCGGAATTTTGACCGCTGCAGCAGGAAAAAACAAGCAGGAATAAGAGCGCCGCCGTGCTGAGCAAAATTGCGGCACAGGCCTTTATTGCGGGGAAACGTTCATCCATGAAAAATTATTGCCTCCGAAAGTACACATTTTTGTTATTAGGTTGTTCCATTTCGGCTCAAAATATGATATAATTGAGTGATGAAGGAACAAAACGAGATTTCAACGGTATATATGCTCGATGCGCTGGATGAAGCCCGCACTGCCGCGGCGGCGGGGGAAGTTCCTGTAGGTGCATGCGTTGTTTGCGGCGGAGAAATCATATCCCGCGCACACAACCTTGTTGAAACACGCAGCGATGCATCCGCGCATGCAGAATTGCTTGCGCTCAGCGCAGCAGCAAAAAAACTTGGCACTCGCCGCCTGAACGACTGCATACTTTACGTTACGCTTGAACCCTGCGCAATGTGCATGGGTGCGATAATGAATTTTCGCATTGCGGCGGTTGTCTTCGGTGCGTTTGACCCCGAGGCCGGATGCTGTGTTTCAAGGTGCGAACTGTCGTGCGGGATGACGAATATCAATATTCCGTACGTCGGGGGCATTCGAGAAGAAGAGTGCCGAAATTTGCTGACAGCTTTTTTCAGGAATAAGCGTTAAAAGTCGAATGATTCCGAATCGGGAGCATGATGAACGGCATTGTGCCCGCCGACGAAAACTGATTTGTTTTGGCGGAAAACCATCACTGCATTATCAATGAAACAAATGCGGATCATCCGCGTTTGAATAAAAAACGGAGGAAATCCATGAAGAAAACCTTGACAAAGCTTGTCGCGATGCTTATGGTCGCGGCAATGGCGTTTTCTTTCGTCGGCTTCATGCCGAGGGAGGCAAACGCAGCTCCGGTGAGCATACTTGAAAATGACTCGCCGGCACGCACGCGCAGCAGCGAACCTGCCGCCGAACCCGATGAGATCGTTCCGATCATCGTAAAGCTGAAGGATGCACCGGTTCTTGCAAAGACCGATGTATCGAATGAGCGTTCCGCAGAAATGTCAAAAGCGCTTGCTGCAAAGCAGGACAAGCTTTTTGCGGCAATCAACAGGAAGCTCGTTAAGGGCGGAAATCTCGAAATTTCATATCACTACACGCTTCTGTTCAACGGTTTTTCGTTCCGCGGAGAGTATCGTCTCATTGAAGAGATTAAAAAGCTCAACGGCGTTGAGGATTGTTATCGCGCAGCCGAATATGAGCTTCCCGAGGACGCAAAGCCCGACGGAAACCCCACAAAGCTCAGCACTTCCGTGGGCTTCATAAACGCGGATGACATGTGGGCCTTGGGCTACACCGGACAGGGACAGACGATCGCGGTTATTGACACCGGAATCAAAGTTAATCACACGAATTTTGCAACCGCACCGCAGGATCCGCATTTCGATGCGGCAGGAATTCAAAGCGTGCTCAACCGCTACGATCTCTGCGCGGAGGAACGCTATAACGGCACTCTGACCGGCGCAACGCTGTACCACAGCGCAAAGCTTCCGTTCACATTTAACTATTATGCCGGCAATACGGATGTAAGTCACGCAAATGCAGGCAGTGATCACGGCACGCATGTAAGTTCAATTGCTGCCGGCTGCGACAGTTCGTCACGCGGTGTTGCATATAATGCACAGATCATATCCATGCAGGTTTTCCAGAACGGCGGCGCGGCATGGACCGAGATCCTTGCGGCACTTGAAGACTGCGCTTGGCTCGAAGTTGATGCACTTAATATGAGTCTCGGCTCGGACAACGGCTTCACTCAGGGTGAGGCAGATATGGAAGAAGTCTTTGCTCTTCTTACCGCACACGGCGTGAATTGCGCAGTTGCGGCGGGCAACAGCGGTACTGCGGGTTCGGGCAATAATTACGGCAGCAAACAGCCCACATTCAACATGGACAACGGCGTTGTTGCAAGCCCCAGCACCCTCGGCGGTTCCCTTTCAGTTGCGGCAAGCAGCAACAGCTCTTCGGCGACTCCCACAAGCTACAGCTCCTGGGGCACAACGGCCGACCTCAGCATCAAACCTGAAATCATGGCTCCCGGCGACAACATTCGTGCGGCAACGGATTCTCAGTACTCCTACAGCAACTACGGCACAAAGAGCGGCACGAGCATGGCCTCTCCGCATATTGCGGGCAGCATGGTTCTTGTCAATCAGTACGTCAACACAGCGTTCCCGTCCCTTTCCGAACAGGCACGCATGGAGATGGTAAACACCCTGCTTATGAGCACTGCTGTTCCCAGCAAGTCCGGAAACACTCCGTATTCACCCCGTTGGCAGGGCGCAGGTCAGGCGAACCTTACCGCTGCAATCAACACAAAGGCTTATATTGAGGTTGAAGGCAGTCTCCGTCCGAAAATCGAACTCGGTGATGACGACAATCGTACCGGTATTTTCAATTTCAGCTTTGATATTGTAAACTTCGGGAGCACTGCAAAGACCTATACTCCCACAGTTTATGTTTTGACTGAAAACACCGGCACGGTATCCATCGGAGGGCAGTCATATTACACTATGGCGGGCTCTGCTTCGAACATCACTAACAACGTGAATGTTACTGTTCCTCAGTCCGTAACCGTTCCCGCGAACGGCAGAACAACAGTGAACGTTACCGTTAATGTAAGCGGTTATGCCGCAACGCTGAACGAAAAGTTCCCCAACGGTGCATATATAGAGGGCTTTGTTACTCTTGCAGGCGATGTGAACCTTTCGGTTCCCTATCTCGGATTCTACGGCGATTGGGAAAAGGCAAGCGTTCTTGACAGAGATTTTTATTATGACCAATATCTCGGAAACGGCGATCCTATTCCCGCTGAATGGGGCATCAACACCGCCGGTTCTTCCATCGGCGGCGAAAACTATATCGCATTCGGTGAAAATCCTTTTACCGACACTGAAAACTTCCTGTTTGACCGTGCAAGCATAAGCCCCAACGGCGACGGCAAGATGGATGCGGTTGACACGGCATACAACTATCTGCTCCGCAACTGCGAATACTTTGAGTATTCAATCGTGAACGCACAGACAAACGAAGAGTATTACAACCTTCAGGTGCCGTGGGCACGCAAGTGCAGTGCAAAGAGCTGGTATACTGATGTCGAACCTCTCGGAACGTACGAAGAAGAGCTTCCCGACTGGGACGGCAGCAACCTGCCTAACGGAACAACCGTAAAACTCAGGATGACAGCTTACATGCATTCCTATGATGAATTCAACCCTTCCGCAAATGAATGCGCTTATTGGGAAATCCCGATAACCGTTGATACACAGGAACCCGAAGTTGTTTACTGGAACATGCAGAACGGTCAGCTTATGCTGTACGTAAGCGATAATCATTACGTATCCTATGTCGGCATCTATTCAGACAGTGCCTGCACAAACCTTATCACCTCTGCTGCCGTTGAAGAAACGACCCGCGGAGCACTCACCATGCTTGAGTTTGACGTCGGCAATCGCACAACGGTTTATGCAAAGGTGGGCGACTATGCATACAACATCAGCACTGCACAGATTACCGAAGGTGAAGGCGGTTCCCTTGAACCTGTCGAGCTTCAGGGAATAAGCTTTGCGGAACAGGAAATTGAAACTTATCAGGGTTTCGGCGCTGCACTTAACATCGTTCGTGAACCTGCAAACGCAAATAACTATGAAGTTGTTTGGACAAGCGCGAACGAAAACATTGCAACCGTCCGCGGCGGCATGACAAAAGCAACCGTAACCGGCGTTGCAGAAGGCACAACAACCGTTACCGCAACTGCGACTGATAAGGACACGGGTGCGTCATTTACCGCAACGATTTCCGTAACCGTCAACTATTACCCGGACCTTAACGATGCACTTAACGTGCAGGGCGGCAATCTGAACTTTGTCTCGACCGGAACGTATGCATGGCAGATTGATATGACGACTTTCAGCGCACGGCTTGCGGGTGCAAGCACCAACAGCGGCGCAGGCAACAGTCAGTCCGCCGTCACAATGGACACGATTCACCTTTCCGCCGGTGATAAGCTCACTTTTGCATGGGCAGTCAGCAGCGAGGCGAATTATGATAAGCTCAAGTTCTATGTAAACGGCAACGTCGTTGAAAACATCTCCGGCGAAACCACAATATGGAACCGTTATGAGTACACTGCTCCTTCCGACGGCAACTACATATTCAAATGGTCCTACGAAAAGGACAGTTCCGTCAATAAGGGACAGGACAAAGGCTGGGTTGACGATATCTCCATTACGTACGTAAACCCGCCGTACACTCTCGGCGATGTTGACAACGACGGCAGAATAACCATTTCCGATGCGCTCATGACAATGCGTTATGCAATGGGAACGGCTGCGCTGACCGATACTCAGATCCTTGCGGCGGACTTTGACGGTAACGGCACGGTTTCAATCACCGATGCGACCATGATTCTTCGCGCAGCAATGATTGCCGATTGATTCGGACAAAATGCATTAAAGGTTAGATTCTGATTTTCTGCCAAAATTAATGCATGACACGCCTGCTCCTTTTGCACAGAGCGTGCATGGGGGGCAGGCATTTCGATGCGTTTACATAAAATTTGTGAAAAAAAGGATTCACTGACGAAAAGAGACAGGACGTTAATAACATGAAAATTGCACTTGCTTCTCAACCGACGCTTGATGATTCAATAGCACTGAATGTTAATCGTATTGAAAAGGCACTTGCCTCACTCCGAAAAAAAGTTGACCTTGTTGCGTTCGGAGAAAGTTATCTTCAGGGCTTTAACAGCTTGAAATGGAATTTCGAAAGGGATAGAACAGTTGCTGTAAGCGTTGATTCACAGCCGATAAAGATGCTGCGATACACAGCAAAAAAATACTCCGTTGCGGTTTCGTTCGGTTATTACGAGCTCTGCGGTGAAGCGATTTACAGCTCGTATATGTTCATCGGAAAGAATGGAGAAATCGTAAACAACTTCCGTCGCGTTTCAAAAGGATGGAAGGAGTACGATATTACCGATGAGCACTATAAGGAGGGCGATGGTTTCAAAACCTTTACGTATATGGGTAAACGAATCGCCCTTGCTGTTTGCGGGGACTTATGGTACGAGGAAAACATTGAACAGATAAACAAAGAAAAATTTGATTTTTTGCTTTATCCCGTATATGTAACATACAACACGGAAATGTGGCGCACAAAACTTGTTAATGAGTATGCCGAGCAGGCAAAAAAGATTCCGCGTCCCGTTTTCCTTGTGAACAGCATATGCGATGCTGACAATACGCGCGGCGGATGTTATGCTTTCCTTAACGGCAAAACCGTGTGTGAAGTGCCGATGGGGCAGGATGGCTATCTGTTGGTGCGCGTGTGACGGGGGTACTGCCATAAATGGATGATTTTCAAATTTTACGCCCGCATCATGTGTTTTGCATTCTGAATTATCGGCAAAGCGGATACAGTGAAGAGTTTATTGATAATATGAACACTATAGTTCGTAAACTTAAACCTGATGCCGATATCAAAATTGTGCCGGCAAGCGATGCCGTTTGCAAGGCCTGCCCAAACCGCACCGAACCGCAGAATTCGGATGATGTGTGCTGCCGATGTGCGGAAAAGGTCAAAAGATATGACTCGGCGGCAATGCGTCTTTTAAAAGTTGAACCGGGCACGGTGCTGAAATGGGGAGCACTTTCCGAAAAAGCTCAATGCATTATGGCTGATGCACTGCTTTTTAAAACTGTCTGCGGAGACTGTGAATGGCATGAAATCTGTCATTCGGCGCATTCGGATACTGCGATTGAGCCTAAATCGGTTTAAAACTGATTTGTGAAAAGAAAATTGAACTGAAAAACAGGCTGTTTTTATGAAAGGGACGGTCGGAGACAAATCCGGCTCGTCCTTGTTTTGTATTGAAAAGAATCAAACAGTTTAATAACGGTGCAGTGCCGAATCAGATATAAAAAGCGCACCGCACAACCTGATCTGCGGCTGTGCGGTGCGGCATGGTTTCATGAGTTGAGCCCAGTCAGAGCATAAGCCCGTGCTCAACTTGAAAAATACCGAAAAGAAACCGAATTATTTACGGATGCTTGCAGCACCTGCTTCGATTGCTTCTTCATTGAGGGGGATGAGTGCAGCTTTCTTCTCGCCCAGTTTATAGAGCAGTGCATCAAGAACACTCTTGGTCTGAACAGCCTTGGTTGCTTCAAGGTACGCACCGAGCATTGCCATGTTTGCAACTTTGGGGTTGTTGAGCTTGTCTGCAATTTCGTTGCAGGGCACGTAGTAAACATCGATATCGGTGCGGGTTGCCTTTTTGTCGATGATGGAGCTGTTGATGAACAGCTTGCCGCCGGGAAGAACATTCTGCTCGAATTTGTCGAGAGAGGGGCGGTTCATCGCGATAACGCAGTCGCACTTGTTGATAACGGGGGACGCAACGGGTTCATCGGAAACAACAACGGAGCAGTTTGCGGTACCGCCGCGCATTTCAGGGCCGTAGGAGGGAAGCCAGCTGACATTTTTGCCCTCATACATGCCGGCATACGCAAGGAGCTGACCGATGAGCAAAACGCCCTGACCGCCGAAGCCTGCGAAAATATTAGTCCAAAGCATAACTTATACCTCCTTGGTGATGTCTTTCTTAACGCCGAGAGGATAATAGGGGATCATGTTCTTTTCGAGCCATTCCATAGATTCTACGGGACTCATACCCCAGTTTGTGGGGCAGTTGGACAGAACCTCTACAAGGCTGAAGCCCTTGCCTGCGAGCTGGCATTCAAAAGCGTTCTTGATAGCCTTCTTGGCGCGGACGATGTTAGCGGGGGAGTTGACGGCAACGCGCTCAATGTATGCGCTGCCTTCAATGGTTGCGAGCATTTCCGCAATGCGGATGGGGCTGCCGCAATGATCCTTATCACGGCCGTAGGGGCTGGTTGTGGTCTTTTGTCCGACAAGAGTCGTGGGAGCCATCTGACCGCCGGTCATGCCGTAAATTGCATTGTTGATGAAGATCGTGGTGATCTTTTCGCCGCGGTGTGCAGCGTGAACGATTTCAGCCGTGCCGATGGAAGCAAGGTCGCCGTCACCCTGATATGTGAAAACAACATTGTTGGGGTTGGTGCGCTTAACACCGGTTGCAGCGGCGGGCGCTCTTCCGTGTGCTGCCTCGATGGAGTCGAGATTGAAGTATTTATATCCGAATACTGCGCAGCCGACGGGAACGATTGCGATTGTGCGATCCTGAATGCCGAGCTCGTCAACAACTTCTGCAACGAGCCTGTGAACGATACCATGACCGCAGCCGGGGCAATAATGAAGCACCGCGTCGGTCAGGATAGGGGTTTTCTTAAATACGGTCTGCATAATTAAGCCTCCCTTGATTTCATGATATATTCTGCAATTTCTTCGGCTGTCGGCGTGTAGCTGCCGGGTTTGCCGTAGAACTCAACGGGCTTGGTGCCGTTTACGGTCAGCTTGACATCTTCAAGCATCTGACCTGCACTGATTTCAACAGCGATTGCTTTCTTTACGCTGTCCTGAGCCATTGCTTTCGCAAGCTGCTTCTCGGGGAAGGGCCATGCGGTGATCGGGCGGAACAGACCGACTTTAACGCCCTGCTTTGCGCAAAGACCGATTGCGGCTTTGCAAATGCGGGCAACGGTGCCGTATGCGCAAACGATAATTTCCGCACCTTCGGTGTTGTAAAGCTCAGCGCGGGATTCGTTTTCACGAATGTGCTGATACCTTGCCTGAAGCCTGTCATTCAGCTCCTGAAGCTCTTCAACTTCAATGTAGAGAGAGTTGACGATTGCACGGGGACGATTGCTTGCGGGACTCCAACCGGTTGCTGCCCAGTCCTTTGCGGGAAGCTCGCGGGTTTCCTTCTTCTCGTGGAACTCAACGGGTTCCATGATCTGACCGATTATACCGTCGGCAAGAATCATAACGGGAGTGCGGTAGATGTCCGCAAGGTCGAATGCATCCTGCATGAGATCAACGGTTTCCTGAACGGAAGCGGGAGCGAGAACGATGGGATGGTAATCGCCGTGTCCGCCGCCGCGGGTTGCCTGGAAATAGTCGCCCTGGGAGGGCTGAATGGAACCCAAGCCGGGGCCGCCGCGAACCATGTTAACAACAACACAGGGAAGCTCTGCGCCTGCAAGATAGGTCATGCCCTCCTGCTTAAGGCTGATTCCGGGGCTGGAGGAGCTTGTCATGCACCTTGCACCGGCAGCTGCTGCGCCGTAGACCATGTTGATTGCAGCAACTTCGCTCTCTGCCTGGAGGAAGCAGCCGCCCACCTGAGGAAGGCGACGCGCCATGTATTCTGGAATATCGTTCTGGGGAGTGATGGGATAACCGAAGAAGTAGTGGCAGCCTGCCTGAATAGCAGCTTCTGCAACAGCTTCGCAGCCCTTCATCAATTTCTTTGCCATGTTCTTTTCCTCCTACTCTTTTTCAATGGTGATAACTGCATCGGGGCAGGTGCGTGCGCAGCTTGCGCAGGCAACACATGCTTCGGGGTCAGTCATCATTGCGGGGTGATAACCCTTTTCGTTGAGCTTTTGTTTTGCAAGCTCAAGAAGTTTCTTGGGACATGCACGCACACAGAGGCCGCAGCCCTTGCAGCGATTCTCATCAATGGTTAGTTTGACCATAAGTGAACCTCCTTGAATTTAAAGGACGGGGTGAGCCGTCATTCGGTTATGAATACTATTATAGCACTAATGTCATGAATGACAAATACCTGAACGCAATATATATTTTATTTTGGACGTTTTTATCGAAAAAAGAGCCTCTTTTTTGTGTGTGGGTTCCAAAACAAGGGAAAATACCCTGTTCGGCGACTCCGAAGTGCGCTTTTGAAGCAAAGACCGCCCTGCCGAAAAAACAACAAAAGCAGCAGGGCGGTACCGACGATGAAAGTGCAGGAAGGAAAAAACCTGCAAAGGAACATTGCAAACGTTATCCATGCCGATAATACAGAGGCATGAACGGAAAACATGACAGAACCATGCTTAGAGCCTGTCTTGAGTCAAACCGACTTGGATGTTTGGATTAAGTCAGGCGTTGGGCGTAAGTGCGGCAAAGTCAGATCCGTAGCCTGCAACTGCCGAAAGACCATTTCCGGATGTGAGCAGCAGCGGACGAATCGTTGCAATGAAACTCTCCGGACTTAGGGGATCCTTTTCGTTGAGCCAGTACTCAAATGCGCTTGCAAGCATTCGGGAAAGAAACTTTGCGGAGTTTCGGGTACATCCGGGCGAACTTGCCGCAAGTGCTGCGCATATGCTCTCAAGCGTTGCCGTGAAATAATCATAAAAAGAATTCTGTCCGCGAATGAGCAGTGCATTTCGATAGAATGCTTTGCAGCCGTACATATAACGGCTCATGTCGGAAAGCAGATCCCAATCAGAAACATAATGCTTTTGGGATGCGGGCAGGATGAACTCGGTATAGAACACGTTGTTGACAAGATCGAACTTGTCTTTATAGTGATAATAGAAACTTTTGCGGTTTATATGGCAGAGGTCGCAAATATCATTCACGCGAATTGAGCGGAACGACTGAGTGGACATCAGCTGCTTGATTGCAGAAATCAGCTGCCGTCTTGTGTTGCCGGATATCGATCGTTCTGCGGACATTGGTTATTCTCCCTTCTCTTTTTATGGTTGTATTATACAGAATCCTTTCATAAAAAACATCAATTTCGGTTAAAAAAACTAAAATAGATTATATATCACAGCACGCTTAAAGAAAAGACCGCCTTGAGCGGCGGCCTTATGGAGAATGATCAAAAAATCTGTGAGACGTTGCACAGTGTTAATGAAGCGGCTCAGAGCAGTACATTGCAATTTGGTTGCTGCTGAGCAAACGAGAGCATCAACCGACGTCGGAAGGCGAATTTTCCGAATGAATATTATCGCTCAACGGTTCGGTTTGAATTTGCTCGCCGCTTTGCGCTTTGTTTATGCGATTCTCGCGGCGGCGAGCCAAAACAAAACCTACGATGCCAAATATTATCATTGCGATGCTGATCCACTGCGAAGTTGACAGGCCAAGGAAAATTCCGCGGATCTCATCTGCGCGGAAATACTCAAGGCAGAAACGCTCAATGCCGTACAGGAAAGCATAAAGGAACAGAACACTCCCTGCCTTCAACCGTTTGCGTGTGTATATGAGCAGAATAGCAAACACCAGGATATTACATGCGGATTCGACAAGCTGAATCGGAAAAACAGGAACACCGACAGGTGCACCGCCGATCGGATTGCGGTAGTATACGGAAATCGGAGTGTCAACTATGCGCCCGTAACAGCATCCGGCAAGGAAACAGCCGATTCGCCCAATGGCGTGTGCAAGCGGAATTGCGGGAACAATAACAGCCGCGTATTCATAGAAGCTGGCTTTTTTTGCGTGCAGATATATCCACCCGGAAAGCACGCCGACGATGAGCCCTCCGTAGAATACCAATCCGCCGCTTTTGAAAACACTGAAGCTGCCGTCAACAATGCTTCCCCAGATTTCACTGAGGGAATAAGTAACAAAAATGTAAAGCAGATATGAACCGGCAAGGCCGCATGTGAGCGTTATTATTGCAAGCGTCAGCAGCGCATCGGTGTCAAGTCCGGCTTTGTTTGTTCGATGGTATGCAATAAGAATGGCCGCAATGAATGCCAATGCCATCATCAATCCATAACTCGGAATACTCAGCCCGAAAAGGTTTATATAAGGATACATCTTTTGCCTCCAAAGTTTTTTGCTGTGCTGCGGCTTGTGCCTTTGACCGACAGAATCGGAAACGGACGCAGCATGACCGGTATTATCGGTTGAATTGCACTGCCGCTGCATTTGCACTATAATCTTATACTAATTTGTGCTTTGTGTCAATATGTCTGCATGGCGACATCCGACAGTTATGCTGAATGAAAACCGAACTCCTAAAAATATACCAAAACATTTTTGAACAAGTTTGTATATTCGAGCATTTTCGGGCGAATTTTTGCCTCGAAAAAGGGGTTGAATGATATATAACGCTCGCGGAGGAGTTGGAAATTTGCCTTTAAAATGTCTGAAAGTAATCTCAAATATGCGATTATACTGCAATTACTGCGTGTTAGAAAGTTTGTCAACCCCTTGCTTGTAATAGTCATCTTTTACCATGCACTTCACAAAATCACCTAACATGGCTATAATTCATATCAAGCTCACAGCAGAACAGAGAATGAGCAAGTCCCGCCTGTGAGGAAAAACAAGTAAAACAATGGAGGTTTTATATGGTTCTTTTATGGCAGTCTTCGGCGTTTTTGTTGCGATTGGGGTTCTTTCCCCAACACGCCGGGTTCGGGTATCTCGCATGCGCAATCAGCTCAATTGCAGCGAACCCGATGAACTATTACGGTCACGGCTCTGATATTTTCGGGATTTTGGAATCCGAATACGGTATCAGCCGCGCTAAGGCTACGCGATGTATGCGATATTCAATTGCAATCGCATGGCAATCTCAAGAGAACAAAGAGTTTCACGCCCTGTTCAAGTCCTACGGAGACGAGTTTCCCCCTCCCGTCAGCGAGTTCATTTTCCGTTCAGCGTTCGAAATCAGATCTGCGCAAATACGAGAATCAGAAACGGATAATTCAATATCTTCCGTACTTAAACCCTGAAATTGTAATTCAAAGCAGGATCTTTCGTGCTGCGCACTTACCTGACGACAAACAAGACAAGCGCAAATGTCACGGAAGCCCAAAGCAGCCCGATAACGATTCTTTCTGCGGAAAAGCAAGCTTTTGCAGCACTTTTCTGCAAAGGAATCGTTCGGCAGGTCACAAAGCAAATGCAGAACCTGTTTGCAAAAAACGGTTCATTGCATTCACCCTAACAACCTATGCCCGTGCTTTTGTGCGGGCATTTTGCTTTCCCGCAGTTTTGACG
>ENA-UOJG01000085-UOJG01000085.1-human-gut-metagenome-genome-assembly--contig:-C47-NODE-85-length-134092-cov-17.135052_pt1 | contig 134092 bp, 137 predicted proteins | sample MGYA00242340_ERZ723887 | MGnify/ENA metagenome assembly ERZ723887 | reverse complement strand
TCGAGCCCCGTCATCCGCTCCATTAAATCAGTACAGTTGATGTACTGGTTTTTTTATTTTACAAATTTTTTTGCCAAACAAGGGGCTCGAAGGAGCGGATATTATCCGCCCGCAAGTAAGCACACAAATTTTGTGATAAAATAAATAGAATTATCTAAAAACACAAAATGATTGTCATACAGTATCGTTCATCGGACAACGACGGAATCCCTTTGACAGAGTATGTATATTCCACACAACAAAAGGTCACGATTTTGAACCGTGACCTTGTTTTTTGCGAATTTTTTAAGACAATATCAGTTATTGATTCTTGTCAGCTTTGTGCCGGCTATGTAGAGAGTATCGCCGTCGATTCCCCATGTATCCGAACCGCCGTTTGCGGGATCGTCAGACCATTTGAGTGACTGCGACTGACTTTGATTTACAAAAGAAACCTCAAGGCTGATTAAAAGAGTTTTTTCATCATCAATGCTGTACTTCATATCAATCAAATTAAAAATCTCATCATAGTTAATAATGTCGCTGTATTCCGAGCTGCCTACATAATTTGAAATAAGTTCGCCGAGTTCTTTTGCATTCGGGATACCGATTGTTCCGTCAGGCTTGAACTCAAGTTGTAGGCTTACTCCGTTCTCCTCGGCAATCCATGTACCCTGAATCTGTCCCTGAGGAGTGGCTTTGTTAAGTCCGTTAAATATAAAGAATGCCGCAATTGCTACAACGAGTGCAACCGCAATGCCGCACGCTGTAATTATAAACGGTGTCTTTGACTTTTTCTTTGGAATCGGCTGTGCATACTGTGGCTGAACGCCCTGATTGTTATAATCATAAGAATATCCGCCCTGCTGACCGTTCTGATACTGATTATATCCGCCCTGTGCATTAACTGTCTGATACTGCGGTGCGGAATAATCATTTGCAGGCATCTGATTATATGCGTCAGTCTGATGATTTTCAACAGGCTGTGTCTGCTCATTTTGAACATTCATATCGGCAGTCTGTTCAACCGACTGATTTTCTGCTATCGGCTGTTCGTTCTGTACAGCTGATTCCTGTACGGGTACAGGCGCTCCGCAATCGGCACAAAACTTTTCATTAGGCAATAACTGTCTTCCGCAATTTTTACAAAACATACTTCTTCTCCTGTTCAACAAAAAATAATTTCGAGGAAAACCCCTTTACAACAGCAAATTCAACCATATTATCTGTTATTTTTATTGTACTGTTTTTTCTTCTTCAAGTCAACTAATATTTAAAAATCAGTGTTTTTTACATAAAAGATATACTGAATACAGAAGATTTTACTGAGGGTAGATTCGTACTAATTGTTCTCGGTGACTATTTGTCAAGTTTTCATTGACAAATTACGACACAAATTGTATATTATAAGTAAGGGAGCTGACAAGTTAGTCGGCTGAGAGGAGGCTGAATGCCTCGACCTATGACCTGATTTGGATAATGCCAACGGAGGGAAACAGCGAGCCTTTACGGACACACCTTTTGTTGGTGCGTCCGTTTTATTTTTATAAAGGAGAATCCGCTATGATTGGAAATTGTCTTGAACATGTAAGAAAAAATGTACCGCTTGTACACAACATCACAAACTATGTAACAGTAAACGATGTTGCAAATGTACTTCTCGCTTGCGGAGGAAGTCCGATTATGTCAGACGAACCCGATGATGTTGCCGACATCACAAGCATTTGCGGCGGTCTTAACATCAACATCGGTACACTTAACAAAAACTCAATTGAGGGTATGTTCATTGCGGGCCAAAAAGCTAATGAACTTTCTCACAAGATTTTACTTGATCCTGTCGGCGCAGGCGCAAGCAAGCTCCGCACTGACACAGCGGTTAAGCTTGCAAAAGAAATCAAATTTGATGTTATCAGAGGTAACATCTCGGAAATCAAAACTCTTGCACTCGGAAGCGGCACAACAAAGGGTGTTGATGCCGATGTATCGGATGCGGTAACAGAAGAAAATCTCGATAACGCAGTTGCATTTGTAAAGGATTATGCCAAAAAGTCGGGATGCGTAATTGCAATCACAGGCGCTATTGACCTTGTAAGTGACGGCGAAAAGTGCTATGTAATCCGCAACGGTCGTCCCGAGATGAGCAAAATCACAGGAACAGGCTGTCAGCTTTCGGGTATGACAACTGCATTTATCGTTGCAAACCCCGATAATGTTCTTGAGGCAACTGCCGCAGCAGTTTGTACAATGGGACTTGCAGGTGAAATCGCTTTTGCAAATATGGCAGAAACAGATGGCAACTCAACATACCGCAACCGAATTATTGACGCTATCTATAATATGGATGCCGAAACACTTGAAAAAGGAGCAAAGTATGAATTGCGATAAAAAAGATTTGTTGCTCTATGCCGTAACCGACAGGGCATGGCTTAACGGTGAAACACTTTGCAGTCAGGTTGAAAAGGCTATTAAAGGCGGTGCAACATTCATTCAGTTAAGAGAAAAAAACCTTGACCAAAAGCATTTTCTTGAAGAGGCTCTTGAAATTCAGAAACTCTGCAAAAAGTACAATGTTCCCTTCGTAGTCAATGACAATGTAGAAATTGCAAAAGAAATTGACGCTGACGGTGTTCATGTTGGTCAGAGTGATATGGAGGCAGGCAATGTCCGCAAGATCCTCGGTGACGACAAAATCATCGGTGTTTCGGCTCAGACTGTTGAACAGGCTCTTCTTGCTCAGAAGCACGGAGCAGATTATCTCGGAGTCGGAGCAGTTTTCAAAACAGGCTCAAAGGACGATGCAGACGATGTTTCACACGATGAACTTCAGAAAATCTGTGAGGCTGTTGACATTCCTGTAATTGCAATCGGCGGAATCAACTCCAAAAATGTTACGGAACTCAAGGGCAGAGGTATCGTAGGTATTGCCGTTATCAGTGCTGTTTTCGCTCAGCCCGATATTACAAAGGCAACAGCAGAGCTTAAAGCACTTACGGAAAAGACGGTTGCGAATGATTAAATCTGCAATATTTGATGTTGACGGCACACTCCTCGATTCAATGAAGATATGGGATGACGCAGGAGAGCGTTACCTCTCGTCTGTCGGCAAAACAGCCGAAAACGGACTTTCCGAAAAGCTCTGTGATATGAGTCTGACGGAAGGTGCGGAGTATATGAAAAAGCAGTATGCTCTTTCCTTTTCAACTGATGAAATAGTTTCGGGTGTGCTGAAAATCATTGAAGATTTTTACTTTTATGAGGTCGGTTTAAAAAACGATGCAAAAGAAATTTTGCAGTTTTTGGAATCGAACAATATCAAAATGATTATTGCAACATCAAGCGACAAAACGCATATTAAAAAGGCATTTGAAAGGCTCGGTATTCTAAAATATTTTACGGACATTGTGACCTGTTCACAAATCGGAAAAGGCAAAACAAGTCCCGACATTTACCTTGCCTGTGCAGATAAACTCGGAACAGCTCCGAGTGAAACGCTTGTATTCGAGGACGCTGTTTTTGCCGCAGAAACTGCTCACAAGGCAGGTTTCAAAACGGTGGGAGTGTATGACGAATCGAGCAGGAATGACAAAAACAGAATAAAAGCCGTTTGCGATTACTACGCAGACAGCTTTGAAAAAGCGGCAGATTGGGGGCACCACCTTTTGTCGCTGTAAAAAATTAATGCAAAGAGGAGATTAAAATGAAAACAGCATTAACAATCGCTGGCAGTGATTGCAGCGGAGGCGCCGGTATTCAAGCGGATATCAAAACTATGATAACAAACGGTGTTTATGCCATGAGCGCAATCACCGCACTTACCGCACAGAACACAACCGGCGTTACGGCAATTATGGAATCTACACCCGAATTTCTGGGTGAACAGCTTGAAAGTATCTTCACTGATATTTATCCCGATGCCGTAAAAATCGGAATGGTATCTTCATCAAGCCTTATCAAAACAATTTCGGGCAAGCTGAAAAAGTACGATGCAAAAAATATTGTTGTCGATCCGGTTATGGTGGCAACAAGCGGAGCAAAGCTTATCAGCGACGAGGCGGTAAGCACTCTCAAAGAGCATCTCTTTCCGCTTGCAACAGTTCTTACACCGAATATTCCGGAGGCGGAAGTTCTCTCTGAAATGAAAATTTCAAATGAGGAAGAAATGATAAAAGCCGCTGAAATAATCAGCGAAAAGTACGGTTGTGCGGTTCTCTGCAAGGGCGGACATCAGATTAACGATGCAAACGATTTGCTCTTTAAAGACGGCACCTACACATGGTACAACGGCAAAAGAATCAACAATCCCAACACACACGGAACAGGCTGTACACTTTCAAGTGCGATAGCCGCAAATCTTGCAAAAGGCTTTGACCTTGACGCTTCCGTAAAGCGTGCAAAGGATTATATTTCAGGCGCACTTGCGGCAATGCTTGACCTCGGCAAAGGCAGCGGTCCAATGAACCACGCTTTTGACATTCAAAGTAAATTTACAAAAGAAAATTCGGAGGCAGAGCAATGAAAAAGCAGACAAGTGTATTTGAAAACAGTTTGATATGGTTCGGAGCAGGCGTTTCAATCGCCGAAATTCTCACAGGTACATACTTTGCTCCGTTAGGTTTTGAAAAGGGCATTTTAGCCGTAATCATCGGTCACATAATCGGATGTGCAATGCTCTTTTGTGCAGGACTCATCGGCGGTAAGTGCCGTAAAAGCTCAATGGAAACCGTAAAAATGAGCTTTGGCAACAAGGGCGGACTTCTTTTCTCTGTCCTCAATGTTATTCAGCTTGTCGGCTGGACAGCAATTATGATTTATGACGGCTCACTTTCGGTAAACAGTATTCTGAATATGGGCGACACAGGCAGGTGGATTGCCTGTATTGTAATCGGTGCATTGATTGTACTTTGGATTCTTGTCGGCATTTCAAACCTCGGCAAGCTAAACACAATTGCAATGGCGGCACTGTTCATTCTCACAATCGTGATGTGTTTCTTTATTTTCGGAAACGGCAACGGTATGGGTGCGGCAGGCGATGACTCAATGTCATTCGGTGCGGCAGTTGAGCTTTCGGTAGCAATGCCGCTTTCATGGTTACCGCTCATCAGCGACTACACAAGAGAGGCGGAAAAGCCGTTCAAGGCAACTCTCGCAAGTACACTTGTTTACGGTGCGGTAAGCTGTTGGATGTACATAATCGGAATGAGTGCATCTATCCTTACAGGCGAAAGCGATATTGCAAAAATCATGCTTAAATCAGGACTCAGCATTGCAGGTCTTGTAATTGTAATTCTTTCAACAGTTACAACAACCTTTCTTGACGCTTATTCGGCAGGCATTTCAAGCGAATCAATCTTCTCAAAACTCAAAGGAAAATATGTTGCCGTTGCAGTAACAATAGTAGGTGTAATCGCCGCAATTGTTTATCCTATGGATGACATCACCGATTTTCTCTATCTCATCGGTTCGGTATTTGCCCCAATGATTGCCATTCAGATTGCAGACTTTTTCATTCTCAAAAAAGACAGAGCAAGCAAAGCCGTTGACATCTGCAACATCATAGTATGGCTTGCAGGCTTTGCGACATATCGTTTCCTGATGAATGTTGACATTATCGTCGGCAACACTCTGCCGGATATGGTTTTCACAATCATCCTCTGCGTCATAGTTACCAAAATCGCAGATAAAATCACCTCAAAATCCAAAAAAGCGTAATCGCTTACAACAAAGTCAAATCCCCGTCAGATTTCTCCGACGGGGATTTTTACATTTAATTTTCGTTATAAGCACGATCAATTAACGGCTGTATTTTTTCAAAATCATCAGTATTTCTAATAATAACTTTTAAGTCACCTGTTCCCCAATGACCTTTTTTACTATCATCTTCTATAAAGTTAGGTATAAGTTCAACACTATCAGGATTTAATTTTAGATGTACTATTAAGCCTAATTGATAAACTTCAACACAAGCTACATTTTTAGATTTTTTAAAAGCGACATAATACTTCAGCTGATTTTCTGAAATATCATCACCAAGTGACATAACATATTCTTTAAAAGAATAGTACAAGTTTTTATTCTTTCCACCAGCATTTTCAAAATACGCTTTAAACCCTTTATATTTTCCGTGATTTTTCTTAACTGTTGCATAAGGCACATCGTCATCTATAGCAGAAACCTGAGGAGTATTTATATGTTCCAATGCTATTAAATCATCACCAAACTTACGATATCTTACAAGTCTTATGTTTCTTTGCATTTGATTTACTGCATGTTCGTCAAATTTTGTAAAATCATTAGCAATACAAATAACACATGGCATACTCCAATCTATTTCATCAGCCTTTTCCTGACCAAGTATATCCATAACAAGCAGTTTAAAATCAGCTTTATGGTCAAGTAACCAATCAAGATAAAACAAGCCTTGATTTATAACATTTTCATTTACGCTACGCTTATATTCAAATATTACAGGACAATTATTTTCATCAATTCCTATACTGTCCATACGACCGTTTGTTATTTTATATTCTGATTTTAAAAAGGTTACTCCAAAAAATGTATTCATATTTTTTTCAAGTAAATTTTGTAGTTCTTTTTCTAATGTTACTTGTTTTGACGGTAATTCCTCAACCTTGTCTTTTATACCAAATAATTTTATTTCAGCCATTTTAGTAACTCCTTTATCTTACATCAATGTGAATTATATTTTAAAATATCATCATAAGCAATCAGGCTGACATTTCCGAGTTCATTTGCCTTATCAATGCAACCCTTTGTAAAACCGGACTTTGAGAAAATATAAAAATGCTTTTTGTCGAAATTAAAAAGTTTACTGCGTTCAACAAGCGTTTCAAGAACACCGAGGTCAACACTTTCATTACGCCACTTACATTCACCAAAAAGAGCCGTATTTTTATCTGCCGAGCCGATTATATCAATTTCTTCCTGTTGTCTTGTTTTTGGATTTGTTCCCCACCATCTGCCTATATCCGTAAAATCAATTTCGGAATCACCGTTCAGCAACCTTTTCCACAAATACTGCTTGCAGATTTCTTCAAACACAGCACCCATATAATCCGACAAATACGGTGCAATTCGACTGTACGCAAGTTCAACCGCACCTCTTGAAATTATCGAAGAATTTTCCGGCACAAAACGATACCAAAATCTGAACATATTATCCTCAATAGAATAAATTGTTTTCTTTGTGGATTTTTCACCGTATGGTACTTCTTTTCTCACAATTCCGAGAGCAACAAGATTCTTGATATAAGCAACACAAGTGCTTGAGGTTTCTCCAACCTTTGTTGAAATCTCCGATATTTTTGATGCACCCGTAGCAATTGCCGTAATCACGGCATTATAAATAGCCGGCTCTCTTACCTCTTGTTTCAAAAGATTGTTAGGCTCTTCATACAGAGCCGATACAGGATTCAGAAAAATATTTTTTATATTATCCTCTATTGAAATTTTGTTGTTAATCTGCAAAAGATATTGCGGTGTGCCCCCCACAAGCCCGTAGGCAAGTGCCTTATCTTCAGGTGACATTCCGTTAAAATACTCACAAGCCTCGCAAAATTCAAACGGCAAAATCTTAAACTGAGCCGTTCTTCTGCCATACAAGGGTGCTTTGTATGCAAGCACATGGTCCTCAATATATGACATTGATGAACCGCAGAGAATAAGAAACAACTTTGAACTGTCTTTATATTTATCAATTAACATTTGCAGTGTTGATGCAAGACTTCTTGACGCTCTTGCTACATACGGATATTCGTCAAGGCAAAGGACGATTCTTTTGTTCTCTGACAATTTAAAAACATATTCAAGTGCCGACTGAAAGTTTGAAAAAGCAGTATCCGTTTTCATTCCTGTTGAAAATTCAAGAATGCACTCGCTCAAATTTTCAAGATTTTGCTTTGCATTTGTTTCAACTCCTGTGAAACAAATTGCGTTTTTATCCTTGACAAACTCGTTTATGATAGCCGTTTTTCCTACACGGCGGCGACCGTATATGACGGCAAATTCAAATTTTCCGCTGTTATACAATCTGTTAAGTTGTAAAAGCTCATTCTTTCTGCCTATAAACAAAATCCTCACCTCTGACCGTTTGCAAATTACTCATTTACGATTTAGTTATTTACGATTAACTAAATTATAAACCACTGTTTTTGCTAAGTCAAGATTATTTTGCAATTTAGTTGGTTACGATTAACTAAATTGTGATAAAGTTATATTTTTTATATGTTGTAAAAATATGTCACCAAAGAAAATTTCGGTATAAAAAACTGTATGAATCAAACAATATTACTGCAAATAATTTGCTGAATATGTATCAGACAAAGGGCAAAATTGTCCGAAGGGAGTTTTTAATATGAAAGCAACAGGAATCGTCAGAAGAATCGACTAATGCGTTATAATAGGACAAGGTCAGAAAGCCGCATAAACACTGGGGTTTCGCTGATTTCGTCCAAGCTATCGGCAGAAAATTCACGGCGGTCAAGGCCACTTAATTCGAAAGAGAGGTGAGAGAAGGAAAGCCAACTGATGGCAACCGAAGATGTGTCTGTTAGGACAGCCCTACCACTAAAAGGAGTCAAGAGGACAGTTTCTCTTGGCTCTTTTTGTTTACAGAAATTTTGAAATGGCAATAATGTCAATAATATCAGAATTGGAGGAATGAATGATGAAGCAAGGTGTTTTGGTTTATGATGAGAGGTCAGGTCGGATGGATATTCGTTTCGGTTTAGAGGAATATTACGGAGGCCTGCACTGCGGCACTACTATGGATGTCCTTGTTCAGAACCGATGGATTTCCACCAGAATCGAGATGGCAGATGACTGGTACTTGGTTGGGATCAAAACGAATATCCTGTCCGGGCTGAGAGTCCGGATTTAATCTGTATTCAGTTACTTGAATATAAGAAGATTTGGACAGTGTGGATGAACAAAAAGAAAATTGGCATTTTTAATGCAATTACTTATTGAACCGTTCTAAAAAGGATTAAAGGGAATGGTGCAGAGCAACTGCTTACAAATTGTAAGCAACTAAAAAATGGTAGTTACAAACGGGAAAAATGGCTTACTGATGTATCAGTAATATCCATTGTATACCAATCAGATGAAGCGGCTTCTTTTATAGAAAGAAGTCGCTTTTTTTGTAGAGAGTCCAGAAAGGAGGAAATTCATATGAAATGCCTGCTCAAATACCAGTGGGTCAAGCTGCTTAGAGCCCACTTGCCACAGGGCAAGGGGGTAATGGGCTACTGGGCCAGACTGGCGGCACGAGCGGCATTTCGTAAAGGTGAGGCGCATTACTGCGGATATGCCAATCCGGTATCAGCCGGTATGTGGTCCGGTGGGATCGTTGGCCTCAAGAGCATTCTCGGAGTAAAGAGCAAAACTGTGGCTTTACAGATTTTGGACGACTTAAAGCGCTTGGGCTATATTGAATACACGCTGAATCCCTCAACAAAGAAACTGGAATACTTTATCAAAGATTGGGTGCTTCAGTGTTCCGGCGCTGGTTGCATGAACGGCGCTGTATATACCACAGAAGGCTATGGTTTTCTCTGCCTTCCCCGTAATATTACACAGCGGTTGACAGAGAATCAATATCAGTTTGAAGAAGCGGACGCATGGCTGGATCTCTGGTGCCACACGGTTTGGCAGGATCCACGCAATGCGTTTTCTTTTTGGGCGCCGGCTATTCAGTATGGCTCCTATGGCGCCGCATTAACCTTGGAAACCTTGGGACAGCGCTGGGGTTGGGAAAAGACAAAGGTATGGAGATTTTTTCAAAAGTATGGGGATGTCTTCGTTCTGTACCGTCTGCCCGGCTCTTTCGGCTGCCTCATTTTTAATAAACTGTATCCCACAGGTGCAGAGGTTTCAATGCCGGTATCTGCGGACATTGAACGCATAATCGGTAAAATGCGCATAATGGCGGGGAATACACATATTGCAGGAACAGACCATGTCCGGCTTAATAAGATGATCCTTTGGTTCAGCCGACAGATCATCGCGCAGGATGGCAAAGATGTGTTGGAAACTGAGGCGCAAGACCGCGTTGCACTTTCTACCCCCATATTACGCGCGTATCTTTCTCTGTGTTGGAATTGTAAGAATTGTAGCTATGACTGCGGGAATGTAGATATATTCCCTGTATTGTTAAAAACCATACGAGGGCCTTGTGCCCCAATTTTTGAACAAGCAAAGGAGAATTTCCATGAGCAAACAGAACGAAACCAGCGCCAAGGCGCTTTACGAACAGCAGGAACAGAAGATTTCCACCCAGTCCGATGCTTTCATCCGTCTATTGACGCAAAGAGGCATTCTGGAGGATCACCAGATTGACGATGATCGTATCCGGCAGGCGCAGAAGGAGAAAAAGCGCAATATGTATCACAACACACAACTGCTTCTGGAACACTATCGGAATATCGCCTGGGCACTGGAGTGCTTCCCAGACACCATAGCGGAAGAACTTGATCAGCCCTTTGAGGGGCTGGATTTTTTGTTGGAGAAGATGGATGTGGAGATGGGCATGGGAAACAAGAAACTGGAAAGCCGGCTGGAGAGTGTTCGCAAATCCCGTTTGCTGTTAGATCGGGTCAATGAAGCTTTAAGCGTTTTGAAGAAAAAACCTGACAACGGTGCAAAAATGTACGAACTCATCTATCTGACCTATCTTGCTCCAGATAAATTGTGCCATACGGACCTCCTATATCGGTTGGACATCTCATCCCGCCACTATTACCGTCTTCGCCAGCAGGCCATCACCATTCTGTCTATTCGCCTGTGGTCTGCTCCGGCCAGCGAAGTAGATTCCTGGCTGGAGGTGCTGACCCTGCTGGAAAATCTATGAGTGAAAATGAAAAGGCACAAAAATGGCGGAAAATTGGCAAGGCGTGCGCCGATGACATGGAAACGAAAAAAAGCTATACTGATATTGTCCAATAGTGGGCCGGTCGGAAAACGCTGTTTCTGAAAGCAATCACACTTTCAAGGAACGGCGTTTTTTACTGTCCGGAGAACAAAAAACAGGAGGTAAAGACATGTCAAAGCAACTTCTTTCCGCTAAGCACCGTCTTCATGGAACTTATTGGTCCATGGTGGGTATTGCCAGCGCCATGATTTTGTCGCTGCAGCCGGTAATGGCGGAAACCATTTGGGATCGATTTTCCACTATCATGCAGGACATCTATGGACAGCTTGTTGCCATCAGTACCATAGTGGCGGTAACTGTTGCAGCAATTGCATTGATTGTCCGGATGGTTTCCCGTAATCAGCGGGCGGTGGATGAGGCAACCAGCTGGTTGAAGCGCATCGTTATAACCTGGATTGTCCTGAACACTCTGGGCTTTATCGTGGCGTACCTGCAGCCCCTCATTGCCGGTGGACAATATACCCAGCCCTAAGAAGAACCACAGAACAACAGAACGGAGGTGAGAGGTTATCTTAGATTGGATTTTTGAAGGGATTATTTCATGGGTAGCCAGCATAGCCTCCCAGCTGATGGATGCCGTATCCGGATTATTTCTGAATGCGCTGGGAACGGACATGGTCACCATGGAGGAATACTTTCCCTTTGTCTCAAAGGCATTTGATGTGATGCAGTATACTGCATGGGCAATTTTGTTTCTCATCACGGTCTGGCAGCTTTTTCGGGTTTTTGGCGGACCGATAACGGAAGCGGAAGAACCGTGGCAGCTTGTTGCCCGCAGCGCGCTGTTTGCGCTGCTCATTGGATTTGCAAAGCCAATCTTCACTATAGCGCTGGATATTGCCAGAGCACCGTATACAGCTCTTATGGATCTTACCATGACAGCGGAGGATTTCACTTTTGCAGGGTTGGAACAGGTTTTGACCAATGGTTTGACTACCATTGTGGCAGCTATCTCGATTGTTGGCGCCATTCTGGTTCTGATTCTGGAAATATCTCTGGGTTGGAACTACTTCAAGCTCCTGTTGGAAACGGTTGAGAGATACATTGTGGTGGGTGTTCTGTGCTACACAAGCCCATTGGCTTATGCAATGGGCGGTTCCAAAGCAACCAATCAGGTATTCAAAAGCTGGTGCAGGATGGTGGGCTCTCAGCTCCTTTTGCTGGTACTCAATGTCTGGTTCCTCCGGGCATTCAACAGCTCTGTGGGCCAGTTTATCGGAAATGGAGGCGCCTTATCTACCGGACAGGGTTCCATCTTCCTTTGGCTTTTCTGTGCGCTTGCTTTCTTAAAAACCGCGCAGAAATTTGACAGCTATTTGGCGGCATTGGGCCTGAACGTGGCGCAGACTGGCTCCAGCATGGGTATGGAAATCATGATGGCGGCGCGTGTACTCAGTGGTATGGGCGGCTCTGCAAAAAGTGCTGGCAGCATTTTCCGCAGCGGAAGTTCGACTGCAACTACTGGCGGTGCTGCCGCAACTGGATTTGCTGCGGGGTTTGCCAGCAAGTTCAGAGGCAACAGTTATGTGAGAGATGCTGTTGTAGAAGGCGGCACCCGTATGGGGATGGGTGGAAGCGTTGGTTTTGTGGGCCGGGTTTTTGGCGGAATGGCCGCAAGGAATGGAGCAACGCTCACAGCGGAATCGGTGGCCTCGGTGGCTGCCAAATCAGAAGCGGTTTCCGGCACCATTGCTGGGGATATTGCAGACCGCAGCCTTGGAAATTATATGCCGCAGACGGCTGGCCACAAACTGAAAAATACGCAGATCACCGGCGGGCACATCAGTACCACAGCCACTGGGCCGGATGGAAAGTCCAGCAATGTCGAAATGTACAGTACTTCCCAGTTTGAAAAGCCTTCAGTTCCTCATTCCGTGGTGACAGCTGCGGACGGAAGCTCTTGGTATCAGGTTGCCAGTGGTGAAGGCCGGGGTGCTTTTTACGATGTGCCGGAATTCACTGGCAGTTCAGAAGAGGCAGCACAAGTTGCTGCCACATTCCCGGGTGCGGCTGAAGGCACAAGCTTACGGACGGTGGGTGATGGCGTGATCGAAGCGACTGGTGAAAACGGCAATGCCCTTTGGTACAACAGTGCCTATTATGACGAACCGGATGCACCTCATGCGATTATGCAGTCGTCCAGCGGCGTAGATTGGTATGCTATGCAGCAGCAGGCAGAAGCCCCTGCTTTTGAGCCGGGTGAAGCAGCAACCGCCTACAACCGGGCCGCTTTTCAGGAATTTATGCCAGGCTATGAACATCAGGTATCTCATGTGGATGGTTCTCATCGTGAGGATGGGCACTTTGAAGTACGCCATGCGGATGGCTCTGGTACTGCGTTTTATGATACGGCACGATATGCCGCGCCCCATGGGGATTATCAGGTCTACGAGGATTCTCAGGGCCAGCAATGGTATGCTCTTCGCGGAGAGGCGGCAGTGGAACGCAAACCGGTTTACGAAAATGGGAAACCCGTCTATGATGGAGAAAGCGTCAAGACGGTTTCTGTGGAAACGGTGCGTTACAAGAGTACCCCCAGCCGGTTCGGCGAACCTAAACAGCGCGGAGACATTGATATTGCTCCACCTAAAAAGAAAAGATAAGACAAAAGTCGTAAGACCGGGAAACATCCATTTTCCCGGTCTTTACTTTTTCTGCTTATAAATGGGTTTTTTCGAGGAGGTGAATACATGGCGGAGCCAGATAAGCGGCAGGTTGGTGAAGGTTCTGACAATTACGGTGAGGCCGCAAAACAAATGGCGAATGCCGCCAAGCAGGTTGGAAAAGAAAGCGCAAAACAGGCAGCTGCGGCGGGAACCAAAGCAGTTGCCAATGCCTCTGCCGCAGTTGTCCAGGCAAGTGTAGAAGGTGGGAAAGCAGCAGCGCAGATTGCTGCCGGTACAGCGGCAGGCGGCCCCTGGGGAGCCATTTTGTCGGCAGCATGGGCGCTTCGCCACACACTATTTAAAGTTTTAGTCTGCATTTGCCTGTTCTTTCTACTTATTATTGTTATGATTGTATCTTTACCATCCATCATCCTCAACAGTGTGTTTGGTCTGGACGGTACACCGGTGGACATGGAAAATCCTGTTACTATACAGCAATCTTACGATGATATGGCAGCGTCTATTTCTACTGTCGTACAGGATGGTTACACACTCTCACTGGAAAAAGTCGAACAAATTATTGCGGATGGCGGCTATGACTATGATCTTTCAATGGAATCACTCATCAACTATGCCCAGAGTTCTTCAGGCTATGATGTCAGCTACATATTGGCTGCTTACTCTGCTTCACTAGGGCAAAAAAGTACCAGCGAGGCGGATATGCTATCGAAGCTGGATGCTGTAGCCGATGACATGTTTCCTGTCACTTCTGCAGAAAAAGAAGTGGAGCTTACGGTGCCGTTGACTTACAGTACCTATCGGGAGGTCACGGTAACGGTTGTAACATCCAGAAGTCAAACGGGAACCATCAATGGAGTGCCTCAATACCGTTATACCACGGAGTCCAGGACGTATTATGAACCGGATGGCACAGTGACGACTACAGAACCGGTAACGGTACCTGCTTTCAATGAGGTAACTGTTTCCGTGCCGGTTTACAGCGAGGGAAGCATTTCTGGGATGAAGGACGCCACGTACTATACGGCAGCCGGAGAAGAAACGCTGACGCCGGATACAGAGATCATCAAATATGTGGAGTGCACGATCCATCCCTTTGATCAAAGCGTCATTCTGGATGCTTTTTCCATAGATCCAAATGCTATTTACGACCAGTTTCAAATTACCTACCGTGAGGCCATTCAGAATATGGCTAATGCACTGAAAATGACGCTGTATGGAACGCTTGGCAGTGGAGATACAGTGGCGCTGACGGATGCGGAGCTGATTGCCTTTGTCAACCAGCAAAATTGTAATGCTACGCGAAAGCATATTTTAACCACTGCCTTGTCGCTGGTAGGAAAAGTTCCTTATTTCTGGGGTGGCAAATCCGCCGCCGGATGGAATGATGAGTGGAACACACCAAAGCTGGTTACTGCATCAGGGTCTAGTACCTCTGGAACAATACGGCCTTATGGTCTGGACTGTTCCGGTTTCACAGATTGGGTATATAAAACCGCGTTGGGAGTGTCTCTTTACGAAGGCACTTGGAACCAATGGGATAACACCTACGCCATCACTGAGTCGGAATTACTCCCCGGTGATTTAGGTTTTATGGCAGAACCCGGCACGGTTCCGGTCAACCATGTGTTGATTTATGCTGGTAAAGGAGAAAACGGAGAACAGATGTGGGTTCACTGCGCCAGTGGCACTGGTGTGGTACTCAACTCACCGGACTATGTAACCCAGTACCGACGCCCCTCTAATGTGGACTTTGAGGCTTCAGTTCCTTCAATATCAACGGGAACTGGCACTCGCCGGGGAAATCCGGCTGTTGCAGAAATTGCTCTATCACAGGTGGGTAATGTTGGTGGTGAAATCTACTGGCGTTGGTATGGATTCAATAGCAGGGTCGAATGGTGCGCATGCTTTGTTTCCTGGTGTTATGCCCAGGCAGGCGCCACTGAGCCCAAATTTTCTGGATGTACATCCGGCGGTATGGGCTGGTTTCAGTCTCATGGACAGTGGGCAGATCGGAATTACACGGATATTGCGCCTGGTGATGCTATTTTCTTTGATTGGGATGGCTCCGGCGATGCGGACCATGTAGGCATTGTTGTGGGCGTGGAAAATGGAACCGTATATACAGTTGAAGGAAATAGTTCGGGCGACATGTGCCGTTATAACAGCTATCCACTTGGCAGTTCGGTTATCCGTGGTTATGGGCTGATGCTCTGGAATTAACAAGGAAGGTGTGAAAATGGAAGAAAAAGAATACAGCAATGTTTACGCCATACCAGCAAACTATACGGATTCAGGAAAACTATTGGGCGGTATGATAGATACCAGAAACGCGATAGAAACAGTCTTACTTCTGGTACTGTTGGGGTACCCGGAACTTTTCCTGATTCCCATGCCCGGAACCATACGAATTGTGGTCATGACAGTGACATTGCTGCCTTTGGCAGTGATTTCGGTGATGGGTGTGGATGGCGGTTCGTTGTTCCAGTATCTCGGACACATTGTTCGTTTCTGGATTCATCGGCGAAAACTGCATTTCAGGAGGATAGGATATCACTATGACCAGGCGCAAATTAAAAAGACAAGGAAGAAAAAGCGAAAAGCTTGAATTTGTGCAGGACTATCTCCCTATCAAGGATTTGAAAAACGGCATCATTGAAACAGCGGACGGCCGGTACATCAAAATTCTGGAGGTAGACCCTATCAATTTTACACTTCGCTCCGATGAGGAGCAGTTTAATATTATTTCCAGCTTTGCAAGCTGGTTGAAAATATCGCCCATGCGGCTCCAGTTCAAATCCATAACCCGTAAAGCGGATTCAGATAGGCACATTGCTATGGTTCGGAAAGAACTGGAACAGGAAGGGAATCCTCAGTGCCGTGAAATGGGTGAGGATTATATCAAGTTGATTAAGGATGTCGGCAGTCGGGAAGCGCTCACAAGGCGCTTCTTTTTAATTTTCCAATATGAGGCGGTGGGCCGGAACGAAAATGGAGACTACGCCAAAATTTATGGGATGCTTCAGACAGCGGAACAGAACGCCAGGGCATATTTTTCCCAGTGTGGCAACAGTATTGTGCAGCCCAAAGACCCGGACGAAGCAACAGCAGAAATTCTATATATGTTCTTCAACCGCCGTTCCTGTGTGGACGAGCCTTTTGCCTCCCGCGTAGACCGGGTTGTGATAGATACCATGGCAGCCAGGAAAAAGGTAATTGGCGTGGATCCGGTTCCGCATATCCGAATGGCCCATTTTCTGGCACCCAGAGGGATTGACCTCACACACCGTAATTACATCATCATGGATGGGCTTTACTACTCCTTTTTATATATCCGCGCCAACGGATTCCCAAATAGGGTGCGGGCCGGTTGGATGTCTTCCCTTATCAATGCTGGTGAAGGAATCGATGTGGATGTCCATCTACGCAGGGAAAACCGCAGCAAAACCATCGACAAGGTGGCACAGCGGATCCGGCTCAACAGGACCAAACTCAAAGGGATGCAGGATACCAGCACTGACTATGAGGAACTGGCCAACTCCATCCAGGCAGGCTATTTTATCAAATCTGGTATTGCCAACTACAATGAGGATTTGTTTTACATGAGCGTCTTTGTGACGGTATCGGCCAAAAGTTACGAGGAACTGATGTGGCGTAAGCAGCAGATGACCGATTTGCTCAAATCCATGGATATGTATGTAAGCGACTGCAGTTTCCAACAGGAGGCGGCGCTTCAGTCGGTGATGCCATTTCTGAAAATTCATCCGCAGCTGGAGAAAAAGGCACAGCGCAATGTACTTACCAGTGGGGCGGCCTCTACTTATATGTTCACCAGCTTTGAAATGTCGGATGATACAGGCGTCCTGCTGGGGGTAAACCGGCACAATAATTCCCTGTGCGTGGTGGACCTGTTCAATACTAAGATGCACAAAAACGCCAACTTGAATCTGCTTGGAACCTCCGGTGCCGGAAAAACCTTCACCATGCAATTGTTGGCGCTTCGAATGCGGATGCGCGGGATTCAGTGCTTTATTTTAGCGCCTATCAAAGGACATGAGTTTCGTCGGGCCTGCAACAAAATTGGTGGAGAGTTCATTAAAATTGCCGCCGGCTCCCCTCACTGCATCAATGTCATGGAAATCCGGCACACCATTTCCCCGGAGATGGAACTCATTGATGAGGTGGACTATGCTGAGATGGATTCCATGCTGGCAAGGAAAATTCAGCAGCTGATGACCTTTTTCGGTCTATTGGTGCCGGATATGTCCAATGAGGAAGAACAAATGTTGGATGAAGCACTTATCAAGACCTACGCGGATTTCGGGATTACCCATGACAATGCCTCTGTCTATGAGGATATGGAGGCGTCCCCGCCGAAAATGAAAAAGATGCCGATACTTGGTGATCTGCATAAACACCTGCAGGAAAATCCAATGACGGCAAGGCTGGCAGCCATTGTCAGCCGGTTTGTGACGGGTTCTGCTCAGAGTTTTAATCAAGAAACAAATGTAAATCTGGATAATAAATACATTGTTCTGGATCTGTCAGAACTGAAGGGAAAGCTCCTGCCAGTGGGGATGTTTATCGCGCTGGATTATGTATGGGACAGGATCAAATCGGACCGTACCAAGCGCAAGGCCATTTTCATTGATGAAATCTGGCAGCTTATCGGCGCCAATTCCAATCGGATGGCAGCAGAGTTCTGTTTGGAGATTTTCAAAGTCATACGAGGTTTTGGCGGCGCGGCTGTTTCTGCTACACAGGACCTTTCAGATTTCTTTAGTCTGGAGGACGGACGGTATGGCAGAGCCATCATCAACAACTCGAAGAATAAGATTATTCTGAATCTGGAGCCGGATGAAGCGGAGCATGTGCAGGAAACTCTCAAGCTCACTCGGACGGAGGTGCGGGCCATTACCCAGTTTGAGCGCGGGGAGGCTCTCATCAGCTCCAACAACAATAAGGTTCCGGTAGTCATTAAGGCTTCTCAGATTGAGAAAGAAATGATTACCACGGACAGGGCCGAACTGGAGGCTATCCTTCGGGAACGGCAAAAAGAGAAAACGCATTCTGCTTAAAATGCGTTTTCCAAACAAAATACGCATAATCAGGAGGTGAATAGAATGCTGTTGAACGATGAGCAATATGTAATCAAATGGCTGTCCCAGTATGGAGCACTGCCTAAAACACAGGTGCTGCGGTTGCTGCGGGATAAGTCGCCGGATACAGCGGAAAAAATTATCCGTAACCTCAAACGGGAACAGCGGATCGCCGATGTAGGTGATGGGTATTATCTGGGGCTGGACCATCTGTGCAAGCCAGACCAGCGTGTTATCCTTGCGGTCTGGGTGTTGCTGAAATTTATCGACTATGTGGACCCTATGGCGCATTACCCGGCCACCTATCCTGCGCAGATTTTCTTTTTGAAGGAAAATGTGGGATACGAAGTTGTTGTACTGTACGATGGGGAGCAGCATTTAACCAAACTACTGCAGCCGCAGGATGAGGAAACAAAATATATTTTGGTACTCCCCCATATTCGGATGGCTTCCCAGCTGATACTGCCAAATGCCCCCTGCCTGTTTTCAACGGTAGAATTTCATGGCGAAGAGGAACCAGAGGTCTTGTTTTATTCTGAGGAGGTGTCACAGCGTGGAAATTCCCCAATCTTTTGCCCAGACGCTGGCTAAGCTGGAGAGCCAGGTAAAGAAAATGAATATGTCACTTTCGAATACGAGACAACTTTTCGAATACGGTAACATGGAATTAACCTATGAAGTGGCACTGCGTGTAGCAGACATTGCAGAGCGCACAGTACTACTGGCCCGGGCACTGCCAGCCTACACCGGACATCCTTTGGCAACCCATGAAGTAGAAAATCTTATACAGATCAATATACCTGTAGAAATCGGGTTTACGGCTGAAGGCTGGTTTTCTGTGCGGTTGCCTCTGCTTCTTCCCAAAAAGGAAGATGGATCGGCGGATTATATCCGTTCCTTCCTCTATGCTGCCATGAGAAACTTCTTTCGGGGGAAGACGCCGGTACGGTATCATGACTGCGTACTGGTTTACCGGCATGTTTACTCCAGACAGAGGCCGGAACGACAGCGACGTGACCATGATAATATCGAAATCAATATGGTTTCCGATATTATTGCACTTTATACCATGGAAGACGACGGAGCCTCTCTTTGCTGTCATTACTACTGTAGTGCAGCCGGAGAGACAGAACGGACAGAGGTTTATGTGGTGCCGGAGGAAGCATTCATCCAGTGGCTGAAAGCAGAAAACGAGATGCCGGAGAAAGGAGTGATGCTTTATGATAACCGCCCATGAGCCTGTACAAAAGGTATGTCAAAATGCCATAGTTTTCCCATCGGAAAACGTCACAGGTTTCCGATGGGAGAAAAAGCCGGTAACACCAGGGGTTCCTGGTTATTTTACTTGGGTAAAATCCGACAAAGAGAGCAGTCCTGTTGTCGGAAAGTTCCTTCGTTCAAGGGTGTGAAGCAATGCTGACGCTGCGGCCCGGCAGTCAGGCGCATCGGCTTGTTTCGATTCTTTCGGTGGCAGGTGAATTTCCCATTCGGGCCCTTCACCTTCTGGGGAAAGAACGGGTACTGCGTGACCTCGTCCGGCGGTTGACGGTATCTCAGCGAATACGAAATCCCAGTACTGGCGAGTATCTGGAATCGAAGCTCTTACAGTTGACTGGGAAGGGGGCCTCGAAATCCATTCGATTTTATAAAGGCGCTCTTCCCATACTGGAATGGCTTCATCCAGACGCATACCGGTACTACATGGAATCTTTCTGGGAACATCGTTTTCCAGGTGACCAGGCTCATCGGGATCGGAACCATCGGGTGGCGGAAGCCCTGGCACTTTGCGCGGGGGCCGGTGTGGAGATATTTCCATATCGTTTGCCTAAACTGCAGATGCGGGAGATACGACTGACTGTTCCCCCTACTCCCTCGCTGTATTTGGCTAGGAACCTCAAGAAAATCAACCCGGCGGAACAGAATAAGACGATGTTCACCCGTATGGTTGGAACATTGTTCTACCCAGGCGGCTGCCATGCGGTTTACAATACGCGCAGCGCGGCCATGCGATGGAGCGGTATGGGTGAGTTTAAAGCTCTTCACAGCCTGATTGAGGTTGCCCGCATGAATGCCAATCTTCAACGGGTAGATACAGCCATTTTACTGGGTGCGTCTGCTGAAACAGCGATTTCTACCCTGATGGAGTCTGAGCGAAGCCGTCGTCCGGAATTTCGTTTCGATGGGATTTACCGGCATGTATATTTTATCCCGATGGATGAAATTGGGAGCCGACGTTTGCGGCTTCTGACACTGCCAGACTGGAATGAAAAACTGCTGGATCTGCTGTTTGATCCTGACAGCAGATCTTATGGTAAAGGGATCATAGAATACGACGCCCTTGTGGATGGCGTTATGGTTTTCTCGCATCTGGATGGCGATCTTGCCAGACTGCTTCGTTTCCGCGAAGCCGCATATGCTCAGGCCGACAGGCTTGAGGTGCTGTGCTTCCCGGACCAGGTGCCCCTCCTCCGGGAATATCTGGACCCACCTATCAAATTAAAGACCATCGACATGAACTCGGTGGAGGAAGCGTTGGGTCTGAGTGGGAGGAGTGTCTTTGAATGACAAAACAAGAAAAATCGGTATTGTGATGGCCGCCATATTGGGCCTTGCTGCACTGCTGTATTTAGGCGGGCTACTTGGTCAGCTGATGGAAAATTACGCAGCATGGCAAAGCGCAGGCGGGATGGCCGGACAGGCCACAATCGCCTCCATAAATTGGAATCCAGCTGCCTGTTACCGTAGCGCTTTCAGCCTATCCGGACTGAAAGGCATTGGTATCCTGCTTTTAGTTGGCGGAGCGGTTACAGCCTATGTAAAGCTCCACGACCGGTTTGGAGGAAAGAATTTGGATCCCCGCGGCTTCACGCTCAGCAAAGACGGCACCTATGGCACTGCCTCATGGATGGACGACAAAGAGATGAAAGAGGTGCTGGAGGTCAAATCTCTCTCTCAGGCCGACGGCATTATTCTGGGTGAACGAAAAGGCAGTGCCGTCTGTTTACCAATCGATACCAGACTGAACCGGCACATTGCCGTATTTGGAGCTTCGGGCACTATGAAATCCAGAGGCGTGATCCGTCCGGCATTGTTCAATATCATCAAACGCGGGGAATCGGCAATCATTACAGACAGCAAAGCCGAACTCTACGCGGATACAGCAGAACTGTTCCGGAAAAACGGGTATGAGGTTAAGGTGTTCAACCTGGTCAATCCTCAGCATGGTGATTCCTGGAACTGTATGTCTGACTTGGGTGGGGATACTCTCCTTGCTCAGGTGCTGACCAATGTTATCATTGGCAATACCAGTGAGGGCAAGGGTGACCACTTCTGGGATAATGGCGAGGGCAACTTGCTCAAGGCGCTGATTCTGTATGTGGATTTGGACCGCAGCCGCAGTCCGGAGAGCAAGAACCTGGCTTCTGTCTACCAGATGCTGGTTCAGAACAGTGAGCGTCAGCTCACGGCGCTCTTTGAAAAACTGCCATTGGACCATCCGGCCAGAGCTCCCTATAACCTGTTTGCCCAGGCCAGCGATACGGTTCGGGCGGGTATTGTACTGGGGCTGGGAACCCGGCTGCAAGTACTGCAAAACGAGGCGGTCCGGCGCATCATCAGCCGCAGCGAGATTGATCTCACTGCGCCCGGCCGTCGGAAATGTGCCTATTTCGTGATACTCAGCGATCAGGATACCACCATGGCTTTTCTCTCATCGCTGTTCTTTTCGTTCCTGTTTATCAAACTGGTTCGTTATGCGGACAGCACACCGGAAATGCGGTGCGCGGTGCCGGTAAACCTCATCCTGGATGAGTTCAACAATATCGGTAAGCTGGGTGGAGCGGCAGACGGTTCTGATTTTACACGCACACTCTCGGTTATCCGCAGCCGGCGGATCTATGTGATGCTGGCGGTTCAGAGCCTTGGACAGCTGCAAAACCGGTATCCGAACAATTTGTGGTCAGAGATCATCGGCAATACAGACATTCAGCTGATGCTGGGCTGTACAGATGATGTCAGCGCTGAATACTTTTCTGCCCGCAGCGGCGACATGAGCATTCAGATCAATTCAACTATGACGGTGCGGCAAACTATTGCCGTGGCACAGGTGATTCCCCAGTACCGGCAGACGCAGGGCCAGGGAAAGCGCCGGCTGCTGACACCGGATGAAGTCCTCCGGCTTCCAAATGAGGAATTGCTGGTCATCATCCGCGGTCACAACCTGCTTAAACTCAACAAACTGGATTATACGCAGCTGCCTATGTCCAAAGAGATTGTTCGCACCAGTATCATGGATTATACCCCTGCGGGAGATTTCACTCCGGTACCACAACCGGAACCAGTGCAGCCCCCAGAGGAAAAACCGCCAGCCCAAAAGCGGCGAAGCCTGTATAGCTCAGCTAAACCGCCTACCGATTTCTGATAACGATAAAAATGTCGTTAAAAATATAGATATAAACATTGACACATTTGATTTCGCAGCGTATAATAAAGACAGAAGTAGATATCCTATACTGTAAAGACAGGAGGAATGTGATATGAATGAAATGTCTGTCATGGGCGTGATGAGATCAATTGTGCCAATTACACGTTTTAACAAAGGAGAAGCCAACCGAATCTTTGATGAAGTTGAATCCAGCGGTACTAAGATTGTCATGAAGAACAATCGCCCGGCTTGTGTTCTGATGTCTCCTGAGAAATACGAAGTGCTGATGGAAATGCTATCGGATTATATCATGCAGGAAGAAGCAGAAGAACGGATGGCTCATTATAACCCACAGGAAACCGTAAGTCATGAGGAACTGATGGCATCTCTCGGTGTGATGCAGGATGAACTGGATGATTTGGACGTAGAAATCGAATAAGGAGCTGTGCGAATGAAGTGGAAAATTGAGTATATCAAAGAAGCACAGCGGGATTTGAAACGACTAGACCCTTACAATCGTAAGTTGATTTTAAAAGCGATTGAAAAAACAGCAGAACGACCGCTGCCTCCACCCAACGGTATTGGAAAACCGTTGGGTAATCATGCCAGCTCCAAGTTGAGCGGATATTATAAAATTAAGCTGAAAGCTCTGGGATATCGAGTTGTTTATCAGCTGATTTGCCAGAATGATGTGATGCGGGTGATTGTGATCTCCGTTCGCGATGATGAAGCTGTTTATAAGGAGGCAGAACGTAGGATCTATGATTTAATCTTACCAAAAGAATAATATTTGGCCCCAAAAGCATCTCTGTAACAGGAGATGCTTTTTTTGTTGCAATTTTTAAAGGAGGATTACAATATGCCTACTAAGAAAACGGAACTTCCAGTGGAAGAAGGAATGGAGCTGGGTTCGCAGATGTCAGACACCCCCATTCCCCAGACTGAAACAGAAATTCGACAGGATGTGGGATCCCTTCCTGAAGAGACGCCCGTCTTGCCGGATGAGTCCCCAAACTCCCAGACTGATTCTGAAAGTGGCCCAGAGTCAGAGAATTCAGAAGAAGACGGCGCCGAAGAGAGCAATTTAACGCTCTCTCCCCAGACTGATTCTGAATCGGAGGAAAATGCTTTAGAAAAGGGACCAAAAGCCCGCCGAACGAGAAGGGCCAGCACCAAAAAATCTGAGTCTGGTACAGAGAATGAAACTACAGCAGTTCCGGAGGATGACGGCGTCGAGCCGGCTCCTTCCTCCCGCCGCCGACGTTCTTCTGTCAGACCGGTATTCCCCGTGGTGGCAATTGATGAACGCCTGGGCGTAGAAACCGATGCGGATAAAGCCCGGGATGCCCTGCTGGATCTGGTAGAGTCCATGAAAACCAGACGAATTCTCACCGGTACCATCCAAGGCGTAGAACGGCCGTCGGACAACCCTTCCCGTTCTCTCGCAGTCCTTTACCATGGTGACTTCAAAATTATGATTCCCGCCGAGGAGGCGGTAGAACCGCCCGAAGATTTCCGTGGACGCATGCCGGAGGATGTGTTGCACTACATGCTGACCAAACGGCTTGGCGCGGAGGTAGATTACATCATCAAGGGCATTGACGGGAAAGCGGGTATTGCTGCAGCCAGCCGTCTGGAGGCCATGGCAGCCAAACGTAAAGAGTATTATTTCGGTACAGACCGGGATGGCAACAATCTTCTCTATGAGGGGATCTGCGCGGAAGGGCGGGTTGTATCCGTTATCCGGGCAGGCATTTTTGTGGATTTGTTTGGTGTAGAAACGTATATCCCCCTGCGGGAACTGAGTTACCAGCGCATGATGGATGCCAGTTCCAGTTTCCAGCCAGGGCAGCGCATTTTAGTAAAGATCTTGGGCATTGACCGCAGTGACCGCAACCACATCCGTGTTAGCGCTTCTATCAAACAGGCAGGAGAAAATCCCTACGAAAAAGCTTTGCGTCGCTATTCCATTGGGAACCGGTATGTGGGAACCGTAAGTATGGTAGACACAACCGGTGTTTTTGTGGCTCTGGATGGCGGCATCGACTGCCTGTGCAGCTATCCAAAACGGGGGCGCCCGCCCAGAGGTGCCCGGGTTACGGTTCGTATTCTGGGCATCAATCATGACAGCAACCGAATTTGGGGCGCTATCACCCATATCGCAACGCCCCGTTGAGAAAGGAGAAAAAATTTTGGATCATTACGCACTTAGTACGGAAGAACAACAACGCCGCAGACAGATTGCTAACCATGCGCGCCAGATGATTCTGGAGCATCTTCCGGTTGAAGATGAGGATGAAACATCACTGACCACTTACTACCGGGAATACTACATGCAGATTTCATTTTCATCGCTGCATCCGCTGGTGGTTATCTGTTTGGCCAAGTCCATTCCAAACCCGGACAGCACCAAAAAACGGCAAATGGTCAATCAGCTGAATTTGAACAGCGTTCTGGGCAGCCATGCTATCAACCAGGAGGTGGGGTGCTATTCCTACCGTTCCACCCATTGGCTGGATACCGAACTGACAGCCGAAAGGTTTTTTGAAATGTTGGACCGCTGCGCGGATGAAGCAGATCGGGGCTATATCAGACTGAAAGCGGGCTGATGTCTCAGTTGTAAATCCCAGAGCCTCCTTGTGTAATTTGACAAGAATACAAAAGGAGGACGCAGTATGAAGAAAATTGTTATTGGTATATTGGCTTGTGTGGTTATGTTACTGAGCGCCTGTGGGACGCAGCAGCCGGAACCCATGGAATCCAAAACGCTCTCTATACCATCGGCTGAAGAACATAAGGAGGAAAGAACCGCATCTTCCATTTCAAGGCCGGAATCTTCAAAACGGGATACAGCTTCAACTGAAGAATCACAGGACGATCTGGAAGGACCTTCATCATCTCCGGAAGCACAAGCTCAAAATACCACCGCGCCGGCTGTTTCGTCAAAGCCGTCCGAAACACCGGATTCCACCCATCAGACCCAAACAGCTCCATCGGCTGTTTCAGAAAGCCCAGAGCCCCTTCCAGCTTCGCCTCCAGAAATGGAGACGCCGCCCGCAGTGGAATCCCAACCTACTCCAGAACCTGAGCCGGAACAAGATCCGGAACACCCTGCTGATCAAAATTTTGATATCAATTTTTGGATCAGTTATGCGCAGGATTATGGGCAAGGTCTGGGGTTAAACTACGACAGCACCGCTACAGACTGTTGGGATAACCCGATTATTGCCAGTGGCAGGTCCTTGTATCTGGAACGCGACATCCGATCCAGACTGGAGCTGTATGCAGCCGACGGCATGACATATTTTTGTGTGTGGGCGCAGCCGAGAAATGACGGGAGTTATGATCTTTATATTGGCTACGCCTAAAAATTCAGTGCAGGAGAAAGCGCATCGGAAATGATGCGCTTTTTTTCTGCCCAAATTGAAGGAGGAAATATTTATGAAGTGCAAATGGTTTAAAAAAGGCCTTTCCGCACTGCTGTCGATGGCCATGTGCTTTACAACAATGCTGTCTGTCAGCGTGCCGGTTTTTGCGGCAACGCAGGTAGACGCTTACATGGTTGACTATCCTCGCTCTGGGGATGCCAACTACTCCACAACCAGTTGGGGCCACGGTGCTACCCAACTTATGAGCGGCTGGTCCCAAACTGCGTATCGTTATACGACGGTTCACTCCATTGGTTCATTCGAAGGGCAAGTAGCATATTGTATCGAACCAGGTGTGGGGCAGCACAGTGGGGATACCCTGACGGGTCAGGATGAGTCATACTGGGAAAACTATCCGGCCAGCAACAATGTTACGATTTCACCGGATACGGTAAAGCTTCTTCTGGGGCGGATTATGCAGTATGGGTATCAGGGGAATGTTTCTACTTCCTGGCGTTCTCAGAATCCAGAAGATGCGGATAAACTGAGCCATGCTGTAGCAACCCAGCTTCTGGTGTGGGAAACTATCGTTGGTGAAAGGGATGCATCTTTTAATAAAGTAGACCCCGCTAATTATGGCGTCGGTGCGGTTCTCAGTTATGTAAGGGACGATCATCCCCTGCGCAGCCAGATTATGTCTCACTATGATTCCATGGTGGCCAGCGTACAGAATCATACCAAGGTTCCCAGCTTTTGTGCGAGAAGCTTGGGTAGTGCCAGTTCCTATGAGATGAAATATGATGGAAGCGGGTACAGTGTGACGCTGACAGATACGAATGGTGTTCTGTCCAACTATTCCTTCAGCTCTTCAGAACCCGGCGTCCGGTTCTCTCAGAATGGAAATCAGCTGACCATTACGGCAGACGAGCCGGTAATCGGCACCATCCAGGTTTCTGCCTCGAAAGCAGGCGGTACCAGGGCGGGCCTTGTCACATGGACAGACGGGAACAAAGGTCAGGGTGGCATTCAGGACGTGATTACCTACGGGGAAACCGTGTCCGATCCAATCAACGCCTATCTTTTGTTGGAGATGGAAGCGGTTGGAACCATGCACTTGGTAAAAACCAGTGAGGACGGCGTAGTTTCAGGTATTCCCTTTACTATCACAGGAAATGGGATTTCCAAAAATGTGGTGACTGGGTCTGACGGGACCATTGATGTCTCTGATTTGATTGCCGGCACCTATACCGTAACCGAACAGAGCATCGACCGGTATGAGCCGCAGGAGTCTCAGGAAGTTACCATTATCGGTGGTCAAACATCCACTGTCACATTCAACAACACTTTGAAACGCGGTTCCCTGGAGGTTGTGAAAAGCTCAGAGGACAATTTTGTGGAAGGCGTCACTTTCCACCTTTACGGCACCTCGCTGGCTGGGCTTGCAGTAGATGAGTACGCTGTCACCGATGAAAATGGTGTGGCCCGTTTTGAGAATGTTCTGATCAGCGGAGAAAACCAGTATACCGTCGAAGAGGTGGATACTGCTATCCGTTATGTCATTCCCGATGCACAGACGGTTTCTATCCAATGGGATCAGGTTGCTGAGCGCAGTTTCCACAATATCCTCAAGAAATTCACCGTAACGGTTACAAAGACGGATTCTGAAACCGGCGAGCCGCAGGGCGATGCTTCTCTGGCTGGAGCCAAGTATGGTATTTACAAGGGCGGAGAGCTGAAGGACGTCTATTATACGGATGAAAACGGCCAGTTTACTACCAAAGAATACATCTGTGATACCGATTGGACTGTACAGGAAATCGAACCGTCGGAAGGCTATCTTCTTGATACAACGGTTCACCCTGTCGGGGCGGATCCTGGGCTTTATGTCGTTGAACACAATACGACTTCAAATGATGTTACGGAAGATGTTATCAAAGGCAATATCCGGTTGATTAAGCACATTGATGCAGAAGATGAGGATGTAGAAACCGTTCCGGAGGAGAGCATCGAAGAAACGGAAGCCAGCAGTGTTGAGGAAGAACAGCCAGAGGCGGTTTCCACGTCATCTGAAGAAACAGTATCACAGGATTTGGAGAACACACTCTCTACCGATGCAGATGTAGAAACTGTCGAAACTCCGGAAACGCAGGATGCACCTCAAACTGAAACGGAAACCGAGGATAATTTGTCTCCTGAACCGGTAGATCCAGGAGATATAGAAGCCTCTGGTGGAGAAGGCATCATTGAGCAACCGGAGGAAGGCGCAGTCTTCGAGATTTACCTCGCCAGCGCGGGCAGCTATGACGCAGCCAAAGAGAGTGAGCGCGATCTGCTGGTGACCGATGCAGATGGCATTGCCATTTCCAAGGACCTCCCCTACGGCTCGTATCGGGTACATCAGGTGGAGGGCATGGACGGGCAGGCCTTTGTTCCGGATTTTACCGTATATATCAGCACTCATGGCCAGACTTACAGCTATATTCTCAATAACCAGACGATGAGCAGCTTTATCCGGGTGGAAAAACATGATGCTGAGACGGGAAAAATCATCCCGGCTGCTGGTGTTGGTTTCCAGATTCGAGATCTGTCTACGGGGGAACTGGTTTCCCAGACGGTTTACTATCCTTCTCCTGTGACCATTACCACGTTCTATACCGATGACAGCGGTACCCTGATGCTGCCGAACGAACTGCCATGGGGCTCCTATGAACTGATTGAAGTGGAAACCTGTTATGGTTATGTATTGGATTCTGAGCCGGTTCCCTTTACAGTAGATGGAAGCAGCGATGTGGTTACGGTGACCAAGAGCAATATGCCGCAAAAAGGCATCATCCACATCAAGAAGACTGGTGAAATCTTTTCCAGCGTAGCTCACGAGGATGACCTGTATCAGCCGGTTTATGAAGTTGCCGGCTTAGAAGGCGCTACCTATACCATCACGGCCAAGGAAGACATTGTGACGCCGGACGGTACAGTGCGCTATACTGCTGGAGAGGTCGTAGATACCATTACCACCGGGCCGGATGGTACCGCCTCCAGTAAAGAACTTTACCTTGGTTCGTATCTGGTAACAGAAGTCGAATCGCCCTACGGTATGACGCTCAATAAAGAGCCTCAGACGGTAGAACTGGTCTATGCAGGCCAGGAGGTTGAACTGACGGAAACCTCCGTCGGCTTCTACAATGAACGGCAGCATGTGTCCATTTCTTTGGAAAAATTTATGGAGACAGACGAGCTGTTCGGTATCGGCAGCAATGGTGAGGTTGCCAATGTCACCTTTGGCCTGTATGCGGCGGAAACTCTGACCGCAGCTGACGGCAGTGAAATCCCGGCGGATGGCCTGATTGAAGTTGTGGCAGTCCATGCGGACGGTACGGCTTCCTGTCAAAGTGATTTGCCTCTGGGCAGTTACTATCTGCAGGAAATCGCCACAGATTCTCATTACCTGCTGACAGACGAGAAGTTCCCTGTGACCTTTGAATATGCCGGGCAGGATGTTCCCGTGGTGGAAATTGCCGCAAACAATGGAGAAGCCATCGTCAACGAGCTGAAGTATGGATCTGTTTCAGGATTGAAAACAGGTGAAGACGGCGAAGCTCTGGAAGGCGCCTTGATTGGCCTGTTTGCGCCTGGTACGGAAGAATTCACAGAAGATACTGCCCTGATGACCGCTGTTTCTGCGGAGGATGGTTCCTTCCGGTTTGATAATGTTCCTGTGGGCAACTGGATCCTTCGAGAAATCCAGCAGCCGGAAGGCTTCGTGCTCAGTGAAGAGCAGTTCCCTGTGACGGTATCGGATGATGAACAGATTGTGGAAATTACCATTCAGAACGAACAGATTCGCGGCAATATTACCTTGACCAAACATGATGCAGATTATCCTGACAATAAGCTTACCGGAGCCATTTTTGAGGTCTATCGAGATAGTAATGGCAACGGGGTATTGGATGATGAGGATGAACTGATCGGCGAGATGGAAGAAACCTCAGACGGCGTGTACTGGATGGAGGACCTGGTTTATGACGGGTACTTTGTCAAAGAGAAGGTTGCGCCGGAAGGCTTCGTCCTGGATGAAAATACCTATTACGTCTTCATTGACACCGATGGGGAGACCTATGAGGTGGAGAACGAGGCTGGCAAAGGCTTCCTCAACGAGGCTATGAAAGGCTCGCTCAAGATTGTAAAAACTACTGACGACGGAAAAGTTGAAGGCTTTGCCTTCCGTGTGCAGGGTGCAAACGGCTATGATATGACGTTCACGACGGACGAAAACGGAGAGATTTTTATTGAGAATCTCCGCATTGGTGAATACGTAGTGACCGAACTGGAAAACGAGGCCAGCAAGGGCTATAAAATTGCGGACCCTGTTACGGTGACACTGGTGCTTGATGAAACCCTGACAGTCAACGTCCACAACAATAAGATTACAGTGGATATACCTAAGACTGGAGATGATTCTCCACTGGTGCTTTGGCTGGTACTCACAGCCATTGGCGCGGTGGGAGTAACCGGCTCCGCTATCTTCTACTTCAAGAAGGTTCGTGGTTCCAGAAAGAGCAAGACAAATATGTAAAGAAAGAGGAAGGGCGCTACTGCCAACAGCGCCCTTCCTCTTATTTAGGAGGTCCGTATGAAGAGAAACCATGGGAAAAACCTGCATACAAAACCGAGAAATCGAGAATGGAAGACACGCAAATCCGAACTGGACACCGAGAAGGGAGGCCAGTTCGCAGGGACTGAAGAAGTTTGCCAAAAGTGCGGGCTTTCATTCGATGCGGTACGGGCAGCAAATCAAGTAAAAAAGGAGCCAAAGAAATGAAACAACATACCAGATGGAAAAGGAAAACGGCAGCTGTTGTTGCAGCCCTATGCACCATGCTGTTTTCTGCCGGCACTGTCTTCGCCGATACAGACGGAACAGAACTCCAGGTGGCGCAGCCTTCGCAGCTGGAAATTCAGCTTGGGCCTGAATGGGCTGGCGTAGAATTCCAAATGCGGACAGATTCGGGAATCTATCCTGGCGTCATCACTGTTGATGAAACCGGTGTGCTTCGTACAGAAATTGGAGGCAGCACCTCATATATTCTTTCCAGCATGAATTCTTCTGTAGCAGTTCCAGATCCGGACGAAATTACGCAGGCCCCTGCCACAACAGAGCCAGGTTCAGAAGAGGCAGACGCTTCCTTGGACACATCGGAGACAGAAGAGCATTCGAAGGATGGCGAACAATCACAAGATGAAAAGGCCACGATTGCCGGAATTCCGATTCAACACATCATCTTCTTTGGAGGCGGCCTGGTACTGGCCGTTGGGAGCCTGATTGCATTGCGCATTGTCAAGAAACGCGGTGTAAACGGGTATGACGATCCTAAAGATGACGATGATGATTTCCCAGACTGATTCTGAAAATCAAAAACAAAAATATTGAGAATGTTTTTGAAATAATAAATAAAAACATTCCTAAAAGTATTGACATCAAATGCTCTGTGTGTTATGATAAGACCGTGGCAGGGGCTTGCGCTCAGGCTTTCAGTACTTCGGAAGAGCTCCCGGAGTCAGACCTTCCCCGCGGGAAGGGAACTGTTACGGATTTTGCGCACAGAGCGATCCATACGGCGCAAGCCACATCTGAAAGTTACGGCCGGAAGGCTGCTTGGACGATTCACAAGATGCTGGAGATGATTTGGAACATCTCCTTTGCCGTCTTGCGTTTCCTTGCAGTTTTCCGGCCTTTTTATATTTTACAGGCGGAGGTGAAACTGAATGAAACGAAAAAAGAAGAAAGGAATCAACCCATCCGGTATGCGCTGTCCTTATTGTGGTAAACCCCTGATTCTGCGCAGTGCGGATGGTATTTATCATGAAAATCCCAAAAACACCATGCTTTATGTCTGCAAGGATTATCCTCAGTGTGACACCTATGTGAGGACCCATCCCGGCACATCCGTACCGGTAGGAACGCCGGCCAATCGGGAACTGCGCGCTCTGCGCAATGAGGCACATCGGTATTTCGATCAGCTCTACCGTAGCGGGATGATGAGCAAACAGGATGCCTATCTTTGGCTGGCGGATTTCCTGCAGGTTCCCCTCTCTCAGGCACATATAGGATATCTGGGTGAATATTACTGTAAGCAGGTGATTGCAGCCAGTCAGAAGCTGCTGAAAAATCGGATTCGGCATAGCTACTGCGTCACGCCGGCCTTTCAGGGAGGTGCAGCAGCTTCATGAAACTAACCCAGAAGCAGAGTCAGCTGGTCACAGACAATATGGGTCTGGTGGGAAAAGTCATCAAGGATAAGGTTCATAGCCCAAACCAGCTGGGGATCTATGCCTATGATGATATTTTTCAAATTGGCTGTATCGGCCTATGCAAGGCTGCGGCAACTGACAAGGGCGGCTGCTTTTCTACATACGCTTATCGGTTGATTTGGCATGAGATATGCAATGCCCTCATCTACGCATCCCGGCGTTCCGCAGAGGAACTGCCGACGGATCCGGAAGTCATGGAATTTCCAGCAAGGTATGGAGAAGATGTCTTTGAAGACAGTATAGAGCTGCAAAACCTGCTGGATACAGCGGAAAGCCAAACGGAAGGTATCATTGCGAAAGGCATTCGGGCACTCCGGATGATGGCTGATGGGTATACCAGCCGTGAAATCGGTGAGCAAATGGAAACCAGTGCGAACAATGTTACCGCATGGATATCAAAAGCACGAAAATACTTAAAATCCAATCCAGAGCTCACGGAACTGAAGAATGCAACTTTATAAAGATAAATTTGGCGCCTTCCTTTTTGGAGGGCGCCGCTTTTTTTGTTTATGCCAAGGAGGTCGAAGATCATGCCGATTCCATTTTACCGCTGCGAACGGTGCAACAGGGAATATCCTACGGAAGAAAAAGCCTTAGCTTGTGAGAGAAGCCATCTGCAGGTGGTTTCTGTGCGCATCAAGCAGTATTCTATATGGAAGCACCCGTTTATGCTGGAAGTCACATTTGACGATGGTTCTGTTAAAGATTACATTGCTGATCACATGCACTAAGGAGGAGGTATGAGATGAAGACGATTAAGAAGACGATGCAATTTTTAAGTGTTCCCCTTCTATGCGGCTTGGGTGTATTTATCCTTTTCCGATTTGTCCTGTTTCTTGGTTATGTGCCTTCCGCCTCTATGGAGCCTACCATATCCACAGATAGCTTGATTATCGGGAACCGCCTTTATGGAGAACTGCAGCGAGGTGATATTGTTATCTTTGAGAGAAACGGAACTTGCCTGGTGAAGCGCATTGCGGCGATTCCCGGTGATATAGTCTATCTGGAAGACCAAACGCACACAGTCTCTGTGAATGTGGAAACTGAGAATGCCACCCGGGTGCTGGAGGTTCCGAAAGACAGCTATTTCATGCTGGGGGATAACACGACGGTTTCGATTGACAGCCGGTATTGGGAAAATCCTTTTATATCAAAGGATTGTATCGATGCAGTTATGATTTCCGGATAATAAACTTTCCTCTTTAAATGAATGTATATTTACGAGATATATAATATATTGATGATTACAGATGACGTTCTTTAGAAACAACGATTATTTCCCAGTTGCTGTCAAATGAGAACCCCATTTTCTTAAAAGAAACTTATCTACATTATAACAGGTTGATCTGAAAATCTTTTGAAATTATGTTCTATTGTAGTCCTCTTAAAAGAAGTTTAAGTCTAACCACTATAGGGATACATCAACAAAGGATATCGGACTGGGCGTTCGTTGTAGTTAGCAGCAACCATTCAAACGGCAGATGCCTACTTAAAATCTTGTTGACAAATCACATTGCTTGTGTTAATATATCACTGGTATATATCGGCGATATATACCAGAAAGGAGGCAAAGTGTGGAACTGACTGATACACAAAGGCGCATTCTTGAAGTTGGAAAACGAGAGTTTTTGGAAAAAGGCTTTAAAGATGCTTCCCTGCGATCCATTGTCAAAGAAGCCGGTTTTACCCAAGGCGCCTTTTATGGGTATTACGGCAGCAAGGAAGCATTGTTCGATGCTCTGGTCTCCCCGGCAGCCAACGGATTGATCGCTCAATTCAAGCAGGCGCAGCAAGCGCATTATGAATTGATTCCAGAGGAGAAAGCGCAGCAGAGCCGGGATTTATCTACCAGTTATCTGAATTACTTTATCAATTACATCTACGATCATTTCGATGCGTTCAAGCTGGTGATCTGCTGTTCCGAAGGCACCCGGTACGCCAACTATGTTCATGAGCTTGTGGAGCTTGAAGTCGATCAGACAGAAGATTACTATCAGCAACTCCGGCAGCTCGGGAAATTGGATGGTACGATCAGCCGGGATCTTCACCATATGATCACAAGCGCCTATTTTACCGCCGTTTTTGAAACAGTCGCTCATGACATGACCCGTGAACAGGCGATTGTCTATGTCAATGAACTGGCAGTCTTTTTTAACTGCGGCTGGAACGGCCTTTTAAGGTTCAAATGAACCTTAAATTTTTATATGAAGGTTAGCGATAACTAACTTCAGAAAGGAGTTGACTATGGAAAAGAAGAAGAAAAATAATGCGTTCCGCTGGATTTTACACTTTGCGGGACAATGCCGGGGACGGCTGACCGCTTCGGTGCTGCTGGCCATATTGGGTTCTGCCTGCGGCGTTGTTCCCTATCTGGCGGTGACGCAAATCATCATCCGAATCCTTGGAAAAAACTACGATCTGGTGCCGATTGGACTGCTGGCGCTCCTTGCGCTGTTGGGCTATCTCGGCGGAACCTGGCTGAACACAGCCTCCACCATGCTCAGCCACCGCTCGGCGTTTATGATACTGAAAAATATTCGTACAGAGCTGACTGCAAAGCTTTCCCGGGTACCAATGGGAACCATTTTGGATACGCCTTCCGGAAACTTTAAGACGCTGTTGGTGGATACCGTAGAAAAACTGGAGCTTCCGCTGGCGCACATGATCCCAGAGCTGACCGCCAATATCTTAATCCCGGTGCTGATGCTCCTGTATCTGTTTGTACTGGACTGGAGGATTGCTCTGATTTCTCTTATCACCATTCCCATCGGGCTGTTCTGCTATATGGGGATGATGAAGGATTATGAAAAGCGGTACTGCCGGGTTCTGACCGCAGGAAAGAACATGGATGCGGCCATTGTGGAGTATGTCGGCGGAATCGAAGTCATCAAGGCGTTCAACCAGAGCAGTTCCTCCTATGGAAAATACGCCGACGCTGTAAAAGAGAATGAAGCGGCCAAGGCGACATGGTTCAAGCAGACCAATGGATTTTATGTGGCGGGTATTTCCATCATGCCCTCCTGCCTTTTGGGGGTGCTTCCCTTGGGAGCGTGGCTTTTTCAAAGCGGCAGTCTGACCGCGCCGGTTTTTATCGCCTGCATCATTCTTGCGCTGGGGCTTGTGAAGCCGCTCATTCAGGCACTGCAATACACGGACAGTCTTGCGATGGTGGATTCCACTGTTCAGGAGATTGCTGGCATGTTGGAGGAAAAAGAGATAAAACGCCCCCTGGAACCAGTGCCGTTGGAAAACAGCAATATCTCCTTCCGGGAAGTCTCTTTTAGCTATGGAGACACCGAGGTGCTGCACCAGATCAGCTTCGACGCGGCCCCATGCGGTATGACAGCAATTGTAGGGCCCTCCGGATCCGGCAAGTCCACGGTAGCGCGCCTGATCGCTTCCTTCTGGGAGGCAGACAGCGGCGAGGTACAGATCGGAGGTGTAGATGTGCGCAGACTGCCTCTCAAGCAGGTGATGGATCTGGTGTCCTATGTATCCCAGGACAATTTTCTCTTCCATCTCTCTGTAAAGGAGAACATTCGCATAGGTAGGCCGGGCGCATCAGACGAGGAGGTCATAGTTGCAGCAAAACAGGTAAGCTGCCATGACTTTATCACCGCGCTGCCCCAGGGCTACGATACCCTGGCGGGTGAGGGCGGAAGCAGCTTATCGGGCGGCGAGCGGCAGCGCATTGCGATTGCACGCGCCATTTTGAAGAACAGCCCCGTGGTCATCCTGGATGAGGCCACCGCCTTCACCGACCCGGAGAACGAGGCGGTCATTCAAGCTTCCATCAACGAATTGGTGCAGGGAAAAACTTTAATTGTGATCGCGCACCGCCTGTCCACCATTACAGCGGCGGATAAGATCCTGGTGATGGACAATGGGCGTATAGAAGCGGAAGGCACCCACGACGCGCTTTTGAGAGACTGCTTGCTCTATCGGGAACTGTGGGAGGCGCACATCAGCGCGAAGGATACAAAGGAGGGGCGGTATGATTGAGATGATAAAGCGGCTATTGAAGTTTTCCGGCAGCAAGAGAAACGACCTGCTGGCCTCCTTCGTGTTCAGCCTTCTGGATTCTGTTTTTGAGATGCTGCCGATTATGGCGATCCTGACCGTCCTTTCCACTCTTCTCACCGCAGCGGAGGGTGGCGCCATGATGACAGCGACCATTTGGATTTCATTGGGTATTATGGTTGTCAGTATTGCAGGGCGCATTTTCTTTAACAACCTGTCCTGTGTCAAGCGGACTCTGGGCAGCTTCGCCATGTGCGCACAGAAGAGGTTGGAAATTGGCGAGCATATGAAGCGTGTCCCCATGGGATATTTCAGCGAGAACCGGCTGGGTGAAATCGCCGCCGCTGCGACTACCACGCTTGGAGACATTGAGAACAATGCGGTCATCGTATTGGAACGGGTAGCTGACGGGTTTATCCACGCCATTGTGATCGGGGTATGGCTGCTGTTTTATGAATGGCATATCGGTCTGCTGATGTTTGCTGGCCTTGCCGTGTCCATGCTGGTTTATGCCGGCATCCAAAGAGCCGCCAAACGCCTTTCCCCTCGGAGGCAGGCGGCACAGGCAAATCTTGTGACCTGCTTTTTGGAATACATACAGGGCATGGGCGTGGTGAAAGCTTTCGGCTTGGGGGAGCGTTCCGGCAAGGCGGTCAATCAGGCGATCCGTGAAAGCGCAGAGGCCAATATCGCTTTGGAGAGCACCTTTTCCTCGCTGACCGGTGTTTATCAAACCATATTCAGGGTGAGCAGAGCCGCCATTCTTGTTATCGCGTCTTATTTGCTTCTGGGCGGAGAGATTACGCCGGTCAAGTGCCTGCTCCTGCTGGTATCCAGCTTTATGATCTATTCCAGTGTGGAACTGGTGGGCAGCATGGCGTCGGTCGCCAGGGTAATCGACGCTTCCCTTGATCGGATGGAAGCCGTGATGGACACCCCCGTGCTGGATGAGCATGGCTCGGATATTACCCCAAAACGCTTTGATATTGAACTGCAAAATGTCTCGTTTGCTTATGGACAGGAGGATGTGCTGCATGATATCACAATGACCATCCCGGAGAAGACAACCTGCGCCGTGGTCGGACCCTCCGGTTCCGGCAAGTCCACACTGGCGAGCCTTGTTGCGCGCTTTTGGGATGTGCGTGAAGGGAAAATCAGTATAGGTGGGCATGATGTGCGGGATTACACCTGCGATAGCCTATTAAGGAATTTTTCCATTGTTTTCCAGAAGGTGTACCTCTTTGAAGATACAGTGGAAAACAACATCAAGTTTGGTTGCCCGGAAGCAACTCACGAGCAAGTGGTGGAGGCAGCGAGAAAGGCCCAGTGCCATGATTTCATATCAAAGCTGCCTGGCGGCTATGAAACATTGGTAGGAGAAGGGGGTGCTTCCCTTTCCGGAGGGGAGAAACAGCGTATTTCCATCGCCCGCGCCATCCTGAAGGACGCCCCTATCATCATTTTAGATGAGGCCACCGCATCAGTAGATCCCGAAAACGAACGGGAACTGCAATCTGCCATCTCCGAGCTGACAAGGGATAAGACCATCATCATGATTGCCCATCGTCTCTCCACGGTCCGGAATGCAGACCAAATCATTGTATTGGAGCAGGGGCGGATCGTACAGCGTGGAACACATTATGAACTCATGAAACAGGAGGGCCTGTACCGGCGATTTGTCGGACTGCGTGAACAGGCATTAGGTTGGAAGCTTCAAGAATCTGGAAAAGTGTAAAGGAGAATCAAAATGGAAAACGCAAAGAAATGGTCTGTAAAAGACGTTATTACACTGGTTCTGATGACCGTGCTGCTCATTGTCATTCAGCTGGGAATCAACATGATCTGCATGGTAAATGATTTTGTCAGCATGGTGCTTTCCGTAGGCATCACCATGCTTGTCTGCGGGCCTGTCTATTTTTTGATGGTAAACCGCATCCGCAAACGGTTTGTTTCACTGGTCTACATGACGCTGCTGGGCCTTGTCTTTCTGATAATGGGCAACTGGTTTTTGCTCCCGTGGTTTATCGTGGTGGGAATCCTGGCGGAAATCATCCTGTGGAAAGGGATTACGCTAAACCGCCTGACCGTCTCCTGGACGGTTTCCAGCCTGTTATACAACGGGGTAAACCTGCTTCCCGTTTGGTTTTTCTGGGATACCTATTACAGCTTTGCGGTTGCGAGCGGTATGGAGCAGAGTTATATCGACGCTTATGTTCAGTATTATACAGCGCCGGGCTGGGTGGTTTTTATCCTGATTTTTACCATGTTCTGCGGGTTTTTGGGCAGCCTTGTCGGACGGAAGCTGATTCAAAAGCATTTCAAAAAAGCGGGGGTTCTGTAAATGCGGGAAACAGCCTTATCCGTTCCGGTAAAAGCGTGGGCGGTGGCCTGCGCTATCCTTGGGGTATCGCTTACCGCAAACACTTTGCTCACCTGTCTTCTTGCGCTGCTTGCTTTCTGCCAGTTGGTTTTTGAAAGGCGGTGGAGGCTTTGCCTGACTTTCGGCGCTTTTTATCTGCTGCTGGCGCTGCTGTTGTATCTGATCCGGTTTCACGGCCTGCATATGGTGATTTTTTCAGAGTTCTATGTGCTGATGTTTTACAATCTCATGCCGGTCTTCCTGGCGGCGTGGAATCTCATTACCACGCCTCCGGGACAGCTCTCGGCCACCCTGTCGAAAGCCCATACCCCCACACCGGTTATCTTAGGGCTGCTGGTGGTATTTCGTTTTTTCCCAACCATGAAGGCGGAACTGAGGGGGATTCGGCAGTCCATGAAGAACCGAAGGCTGACCGAACCTGTGCAGATACTCCGCCACCCTGCTGTTACCTGCGAATATGTGTTGGTTCCCCTGCTGCTGCGCTGCCTGCAGATTGCGGATCAACTTTCCGTATCGGCGATAGCGCGGGGCGCTCAGGCACCGGGAGTGCGGGGAAGCTACTACGCCAGAAGGCTGCAGCCGGCTGATTTCCTCTGGCTGGGAATATGGGCGATTGGAACCATCCTGTTTTTCATAATAGGAGGGATAAAGTGATCCAGTTTGAACATGTGAATTTTCAATACGCTGATTCCGATGCAGGCGTGACCGATATTTGTCTGCATGTCCGGAAAGGCGAATGCGTGGTATTGACCGGCCCTTCGGGGAATGGAAAAACCACCTTAATCCGTTTGGTAAACGGTCTTGCTCCCGCCTTTTATATGGGCCGGTTTTCCGGCCGCCTTCGGATTGATGGGAAAGACAGAAGCGATGAGCCGTTGTGGGAACGGGGAAAAACGGTAGGCAGTGTGTTCCAGGATCCGGGAAGCCAGTTTTTCTCCTCTGAAATGCCGGGAGAAGTTGCTTTCAGCTGTGAAAATTACGGCTTCCCCCATGAAAAAATTGTTCTTCAAACAGACGCCGCTATCAGAAAGTTTCATCTGGAGCATTTGCGCATCCGTCCCCTCGACGTGCTCTCCAGCGGGGAAAAACAGCGTACAGCCGTGGCCTCTATTTATGCCTTGAATCCTCCCGTTTATGTCTGCGACGAGCCTACCGCCAATCTGGATGGGAAAGGTATTGAAGAGCTGCGTGAGGTCCTGCAAAGCTTAAAGCAGGAGGGCTGCACGCTGTTGATTGCGGAACACCGGCTTTACTGGTTGATGGATTTGGCGGATCGGTTTGTGTATGTCCGGGATGGAGCTGTTCAGTGGGAGCGCACACCCGAACAAATGAGGTGCCTCCCTTCCGAAACTCTGGAGCAGCTGGAGCTTCGCGCTGTGCGGCAGTATAGGTCTACAAGGCTTTCCCCACCTATCGGCATAGGTACACCTATTCTTTCCCTGCGGGGCCTTTCCTGCAAGCGAAGGAATCATACAATTTGGGAGAATTTAGACCTTGCGGCCTGGTCAGGGCAGATCATCGCTATCACTGGATACAACGGGGCGGGAAAAACAACATTGGCAAAAATCGTCGCCGGCTTGGAACGCCCGTCCAAGGGTGGTATTTTCCTTCACAGCCGAAAAGCCAGCCCGGCGCAGAGACGGAAAAGCTGCTGGTACAGTTCCAACGACACAGGCGCGCAATTCTTTACAAACAGCGTAACGGAAGAATTGCTTTTAGGAGTTTCCAGAACGGAGGAGCGTCTGGAGAAAGCCAGAAATCTGTTGAAGAAATTTGGACTTTACCCACACAAAGACGCGCACCCGGCCATTCTGTCCGGCGGGCAGAAGCAGCGCCTTTCCATTGCCTGCGGGCTTTTATCCGGCAGGAACATTTTATTGCTTGACGAGCCGACTTCGGGGCTGGACGGCGGGAATATGCGAAAGATTGCTTCAGCGCTGAAAGAAGCTGCTGCTGAAGGGAAGACCATACTGGTCATTACCCATGACGAAGAGCTGATTCGAGCCTGCTGTGATTTTTGCTGGGAACTGAGTGGATAAAAATTTTGAGAAAGGGAGGTGTCCTTATGCATTTAACTTCTTCAATGGAGGACTATCTGAAGACAATCTTTATCCTTTATCGGAAACAGGGTTATGCCCGCTGCGTAGACATTTCGGAATATATGGGTGTCACCATGCCGTCTGTAAGCCGGGCGGTAAAGGAGCTGATAAAAGCGGAGTACCTGATGAAAGAAGTAAATGGCACGCTTTCTCTGACCATAGCAGGAGAAAAGGTTGCCGAAAACGTGTATGAACGCCATTGCTTTTTTCGGGAAAAGCTGCTTGCGGCAGGCGTTGATCTTCAAACAGCGGAAAAGGATGCTTGTAGGATGGAACACGGAATCAGTGAGGAATCCTTTCGGAAGGTGAAAAAGGCACAGGAATCATGAAATGGAGAAAGGATAACGGAACGTGCAGCTTAACCAGTCAACAGATTATGCGATACGAATGATTTTATATTTGGCTCAGGCTGCACAAACCGTTCCATCTTCCAAACTCTCTGCAGCCCTTGGAATTTCATCACGGTACCTGCTTCAGATCGGTGCTCGGTTGCGGGATGCAGGAATGGTTCGTGTTTCCTATGGGAACTTAGGAGGCTATGTGTTGGCAAAGAGTCCTAGAGAAATTACTTTGCTTGATATAATCATACTAATGGAAGGAAACATACTGATTGGTGTTCAGTCTATACAGAGAGAAACAACGGTAAAATTCGATTTGTTAGATGCTGCGTATGAACATGCCAATCAGATTCTAACGACGTTCTTAGAAACAACGACTATTTCCCGGCTATTGTCATAAATGTAAGCCTCGTTTTCTTGAAAAGTTCATCTATACTAAAAAGGTTTCGCATACGGTTTCAAGTCTTGAACTTTCCTGAGTGCCGGGTGATTCTGTAACTTGGCAGTATTAGTATAGGCTCAGTTGAAATTCTAATAGCATACATGATACCTTGACTAAGAGAAAAGCATGAAGTATTATATGATTAGCGATAACTAACTTAGGAGGAGGTGAGATGCGTTATGACACACGGAAATCAGTATCTCGGTAAACTTTATAATGACTTAATAACAAATTCTCCTCAAACAATCTCAATGGATATTCCTTCTGATATGGGACAAGGGAGAATTGCTCAAACTAAAACTAAGCATGGAGTCATTCTTTCCGATTGGCAAATGTGCTATCAATCGGATATGAATGTAGAGGGTTCTGTCAGCAAAGAATATGTGCAGATCATTTTTTGTATGAACGACGGAATTTCCTGGGGTATGATGAATGAGCATCGTTCTATTACCATACAGAAAAACGAGTCCTGCATTTATGTAGGACATGATGGCACAGAATATATCTGCTACAAAAAAGACAGTAACTTTTCATTTAAAAGCATTAAAATCCCGATTTTATATTTTTCGCAGCTTCTTTCTGACTATTTTGATGGGCAAGAAGTTACTGCTTACGAAAAAAAGCTTCTGAATGGAATTTCCAAAGTACCCGTAACACCAGTGATGGAACAGATTTTAGCAGAAACAAGTCAGTTTACTCAATACCGTGGTGGTTTGGGTTACTTATATTTGGATGGCAAACTCCTGGAGTTGTTATCCATTTATTTGGGTGAAGTACTTGAATTGGATATCCTGATGGGTAAAAATATTTCCATGTCCCGGACTGAAAGAACTGCCATTCTGGAGGCTAAACGGATTATAGATAGCCAACTTGCCTTTGCTCCCTCGTGCGAAGAACTTTCTCGGTTGGTTCACCTAAGTGTTACAAAATTGACACGATGTTTCTCATCGTTCTATGGTATGCCAATTCATCAATACATTATTGAACAGCGTCTGGTGCAAGCAGCACAGCTGCTTTTGGAAAGTGACTGGAATGTGGGTGAGGTTGCTGCGATTGTAGGTTATGGAAAGCCAAGTAATTTTGCGGCAGCTTTCAAGAAAAAATATGGTGTTGCACCGAAGAATTACCGAGAAAGCCGGTTTAATAATTCTAAAAGTAAATCTTGACTGTTTTTGGGTTGAAATGGGCAGGTTTTGGGTTGGATTAGCCTAAAATAATTGTTATTCTATATGGTGTGGTTAGCAAAAACTAACTACACCATATTTTAATTTTCCCAAAAGTGAGGAGGTAAAGCATGAAACAAAAGTTGAATGCGAAAGATTTTATTCTAATTGGAGTCCTGACTGCGCTTATGTGGATCATCTGCATGATTATCAGTACCATTATGAGTGTTGCAGGACCGGTAACCAATGTGTTCTATCCGGCACTTGTTGCCATTCCAAACGGCATCGTGATGATGCTCCTGCTGGCCAAGGTGCCGAAAAAGGGTGTGTTTACAATCTGCTCTGCAATTCAGGCAATTCTGTTCCTGCTTGTGGGTGCTTTCTGGTTTATCCCTATTGGCCTAGTGATCGGCGGTGTGATTTGTGACTTCCTTGTTATGGGTCGAAAAGAGATCACAATGAAATCCATGATGGCGGCTTATGCGTTGTTCAGTGCGATTTTTGCTTTCAGCGCCATCTGCCCTATCAAATTCCTTCAGAGTGCTTTCGTAGGCGCCATGGAGAAAAACAACATTGCCCCAGAATACATAGAAGGAATGCTAAATATCACTTCCGTTCCCATGCTGTTGGTCATTGTTGCGGCTGGTCTGGTCGGAGGTCTGATTGGTGGTCTGATTGGACAGAAAGCGTTAAAGAAACACTTTATTAAGGCTGGGCTTGTTTCGGTAAAATAACAGGATACGGCCCCTTGAAATTTATCAGACAAAACGCAGGCAAGCGGGTTGCCTGATTTCAGAGCGCGGGGCCAAAAGTCCCGCGCTTTGATTTTGATAGGGAGGCATTGGAATGGAAGAAACACAAATCAAACAAATAATCGAGCGGCAACCCCTTCGCGGGTCTGCGCTCTTGGATCCACGCTGTAAGATTCTTCTCTTAGTCTGCATCGGCTTTGTAAGCTATTTTTTAGCTGGAGAAGTTGTCAGTCTTGCGCTCATGCTGGTCTATGGGTTGTTCATTGCGTTAGGTAATGGCGGGAAATGGGCTTTGAAAATGATAGTCATCTATATCATTGTCGCCTATCTCAACGCCTTGCTCCGTTATGTGCAAGTGCCGGTACTGAGTGTAATCATGAGCGTGTTCGGTGTAACACTTTTGAAACTGATTCCCATTGTAATGATGGGGCTTTGGATATTGCGTACCACCTACATGGACGATCTGCTGGTGGCGCTCCAGCGGATGCGGCTGCCACAGGCAGTCACTATCCCTCTTGTGGTTATGTTCCGCTATATCCCCACCCTGCGCATTGAATATCATCAAATTCGCAGTACGATGGATATTCGGGGGATTAGCGATACTTTGTGGAAACGAGTATCCCATCCCCTTGCGACCATTGAGTATATTCTAATTCCGTTGCTGATGCGGTGTTTGAAGGTAACGGATGAACTGGCAGCATCCGGCACTACCCGTGGGTTGGAACTAGAGTGTAAGCGGTATGCTCTGCGCCCCATTCGCTTCTCCTGGCCGGAGATCCTTGTGTCCCTGCTGGGCGTCCTCTTTCTGGCGGCGCTGCTGTTTCTGGACCAGACCTGGATCGGGGAAATTATCTTGTGGAGGGTATGACATGATCTCTTTTCAGAATTTTAGTTTTCGCTACGAGGAAAGCAAAGATTTTACCCTCCGAGGTATTGATATGACAGTACAAACTGGGGAATTTATCCTTCTGACCGGACGAAGCGGTTGTGGTAAGACTACACTGATTCGCTCTCTCAACGGCTTGATTCCACATTTTTATCCTGGTGAAATACAGGGCGACCTTGTGATGGATGGACATTCCCTGCTGGAAATGAGGCCCTCACAGCTGGCTGGGCAGGTAGGAACTGTATTTCAGGACCCGCGCTCCCAGTTTTTTATGACAGATACCACGCGGGAATTGGCCTTCGGCTGTGAAAATATGGGCCTCCCCCGCGAGGAAACTATTAACCACATAGTAAAAGCAGCCAAAGATCTGGAGCTGGTAGATTATCTAAATCGGAGCATCTTTGCCCTATCCAGCGGAGAGAAACAGCAGGTCGCTATCGGCTCAGTCTATGCTCTTTCGCCAAAAGTATACATTTTCGATGAACCCTCTGCGAATTTAGACTATGCGGCCACCAAACGGCTTGCGGAAATTATGAGGAAATTGAAGCAGGATGGATACACCATTTTTGTAGTGGAACATCGTTTTTATTATCTGCGTGATTTCATTGACCGAGTATTTCTCATACAAAACGGAAAGATTGAACAGGAATTTACAAGGGAACAGTTTTGTTCCTTACCGGAGGAAACACGCATTTCCTATGGGCTACGGACTGTATATCCAGAGCGGGACGCGGAGCATTACCAGGAAACAGAACGCACTGCCAACCGTTCCCATCTTCTGGACGTTCGTGATCTTGCATTTGCTTATAAGAAAGGGCCAGCTGTATTCCAGAACGTCAGCTTTGAAGCCCATGCTGGAGATGTGATCGGTATCCTGGGCCATAATGGAGCAGGCAAGACCACTCTGTTGTCCATCCTGACTGGCCTTTTGAAACAGCAGGGAGGAAATATAACCTTTGATGGCAGGCAACTGTCCCCACGCCAGCGCCGGGCGATGTCCTACCTGGTCATGCAGGACACGGATTACCAGCTCTTTGCCAGCAGTGTGGAAGAAGAGCTCTCGCTGGGGATTCGGGAGGACTGCAAGGAGAAGGTGGATGCCGCGCTGGAAGCGCTGGAACTGTCCGAATACCGGGAACAGCACCCGGCGGCCCTATCCGGTGGGCAGAAGCAGCGGGTCACCATTGGCGCAGCCATCGTCAAGGATAGCCCGGTGATTTACTTTGACGAGCCCACCAGTGGCCTAGACTACGATTCCATGGTGCGGGTTAGCCGGCTGATTGAGCAGTTGTCCGCTTCCGGGGTAATTGTGTTTGTGGTTTCCCACGATTTCGAGTTTATTGTCCGGACCTGTACGGAGGTAGTCCAGCTGGACGACCAGGGAGCCATCCAAAATCACCGGCTCACGCCACAGATATTAAAAACTCTGTCGGAAAAGTATTTTAATTGATAGGAGGTTGTAATTATGTTTCAAAAGGTATTTGAATACGCAGGGCCGCATAAAAAGGGCCTCTATGCAGCCACAGCGGTGGTGCTGGTCAGTGTTTTGATGGGCGTCCTGCCCTTTGTGCTGGCCTATCAGGTGATTGCTCCGCTGGTCATGGGAACAGAAATTGACGCTTCGTTTATCATCCTGCGGGTGGCTTTAGTGTTGGTTTGTCTGATTTTGCAGGCGATTCTTTATGGCTGGGGGCTCAATCTTTCGCACAAGGCCGCCTATGACACTCTGCTCCGGCTGAGGACTGCCCTGCAAAAACGTTTTGAGAAGCTACCCTTGGGTGTGATTCAGGATAAGGGCACCGGCACAGTCAAAAAGCTGTTCGTGGATGATGTGGACAGTCTGGAGGTCCTGCTGGCTCACTCCATGCCGGAGGGAATCGCAAACCTGATGGTTCCCATCGCAGTCTATGTAGCCATGTTTTTCGTGGACTGGAAGCTGGCTCTGCTGTCCCTGGCTTCCATACCCATTAGCCTGATCGCCATGATGACCATGTACTCGGTGGGCATGAAGAAAATGGGCCCCTACTACATGGCCGGCCAGAAAATGAACAACACTATCATTGAGTACATCAACGGTATGGAGGTCGTCAAAGTATTCAATAAAGATGCGGATTCCTATGAACGGTTTCGCAAAGATGTTTCGGATTACCGGGATTATACCCTGGCTTGGTATAAGGCGGCGTGGCCCTGGATAGCGATTTACAGTAGCCTTTTGCCTTGCACTGTGATCCTGACCCTGCCGCTTGGGGCGTGGTTTGTTCTTTCCGGTTGGTCGGCCCTGCCGGATCTGATTTTAGTGCTGTGCCTCTCTCTGAGTATTGGAATCCCGCTCCTCAAATCTCTGGGGTTCCTTCCCACCATGCCCCAGCTCAACTACAAGATTTCTGCGCTGGAGCAGGTTTTAGATGCGCCGGAGCTTCAGCAGGCACCGGACAGCTTCCATGGCAAAGACGATACAATCACTTACGATCATGTTTCCTTTGGCTATACCAAGACGCAGCCTGGCCCGGACGGGAAACCCATGGTGATAATGGATGAAGTTCTCCATGATGTCACCTTTACAGCGAGAGCCGGACAGAAAACCGCGTTGGTTGGTGAATCCGGTTCCGGTAAGAGTACCCTTGCTAAGCTGCTGATCCACTACTACGATCCTCAAAAGGGTAGTATCTCTATTGGTGGCCAGAAGCTGTGCGATATGAGTTTGGAGGCGCTGAATAGCCGTATTTCCTATGTGGCTCAGGATCAATATCTGTTCAACACCTCTCTGCTGGAGAATATCCGTATTGGGAGATTAAATGCTACCGACGAGGAAGTGTTGGAGGCGGCGCACAAGGCTCAGTGCATGGAGTTTCTGGAAAAACTGCCCCAAGGGATTCATTCTATGGCGGGTGATGCGGGAAAGATGCTCTCCGGTGGTCAGCGTCAGCGTATTTCTCTAGCCCGTGCTATCCTGAAAGATGCCCCCATTGTGGTTCTCGATGAGGCGACCGCCTACGCTGACCCCGAGAACGAGGAAAAGATGGAAGCGGCGATTGCGGAACTGGTGAAGGGAAAAACCCTAGTAGTTATTGCTCATAAACTACCTGCCATTATGAACGCCGATCAGATCTGCGTTGTAGACCACGGCAATCTGGTTGCGACAGGAAAGCATCAGGAGCTGATTCAGTCCTGCCCGGAATATCAAAAATTGTGGAAAGCAGCGCAGGATAGCGCCGAATGGAAAGTACATACCACAAAGGAGGGGAAATAAATGTTTGCACTATTTTCAAGAATTTTGAAACTTGCCGGTCAATATAAAGGACGTATTCAAGGAGCCTTTGTCTGCGCATTTGCGGAATCAATCCTTTCCAAAATGCCAATCTTTCTGGCTTTTGTGGTGTTGAGCGGATTTGCCGCCGGAACACTGACTGGGCAGACCTGCCTTTATGTTGGACTTGGCCTTGCCGCTGCCGTGCTGGTTCAAATGCTGGTCCACTATCTCAGCGACAGCCTCCAGAGCGCGGCGGGCTACCTGATGTTTGCCGAGAAGCGCATGGAGTTGGGTGGACATCTTCGAAAACTTCCCATGGGCTACTTCACCTCCGGCAATATCGGTAAAATCAGTTCTGTCCTCAGTACCGACATGGTGTTCATTGAAGAAGTCGCCATGAGCACGCTGGGAAATATGATGAGTTATTTGTTATCCTCTTTGGTTCTGTTGGCATTTATGTTCTACTTGAATTGGCAGCTGGGACTGATTGCGGCCCTTGTGACCATCCTGGCATGGCTGGTGTCCAAGGGGATGAATAAAGTTTCTCTTCGGGAAGCGGCAGGACGTCAGGAACAGAGCGAACGGCTGACGGATGCGGTATTGTCCTTTGTTGAAGGCATTGGGGTTATCAAGAGTTATAACCTGCTGGGCGAGAAATCGGAAGAACTGACCGGAAATTTCAAACGATCCAGAAATACCTCCCTTGCTTTTGAACGGAAGATGACCCCGTGGACTATGGGGTTGAACGTTATCTATGGCATTGGCGTAGCGGCAATCTTCGGCCTATCGGTTGTTTTGGAACAGAGCGGTGCGCTCTCTCTGGCCTATGTGCTGGGCGTCCTCCTGTTCGTTTTTGACCTGTTCGGTCCGCTCAAGGCGCTCTATGGCGAGGCATCCCGCCTGACCGTGATGAATGCGGCTTTGGATCGTATTGAAGCTGTATTGGAGGAACCAGAACTTTCTGATACGGGCAAACAGCATATACCAGATCAAACGCAGTCGGGACAGCCGGAAGTACAGTTCAATGATGTGGCATTCGCCTATCAGGACAAAGAAGTGCTGCACCATATTAACTTTGCCATGAAGAAAAATTCTATGACGGCTCTTGTTGGTCCCTCTGGCGGCGGTAAATCTACCATTGCAAACCTGTTGGCCCGTTTATGGGATATACGGTCCGGCAACATAAAAATCAGGGGTGTGGATATTCGTGATGTACCTTTGTCTGAACTGATGAACCAGATCAGCATGGTCTTCCAGAGAGTATATTTGTTCCAGGACACGATTTACAACAACATCAGTATGGGTAAACCGGATGCCACAGAGAAAGAAATTTATGCGGCAGCGAAGAAAGCCCGTTGCTATGATTTCATCATGGCTTTGCCTGATGGGTTCCAGACGGTGGTGGGAGAAGGCGGCGCTACGCTTTCTGGTGGTGAGAAACAGCGCATCTCCATCGCCCGCTGTATTCTGAAAGACGCCCCTATCGTGATTTTGGACGAGGCGACCGCCAGTGTGGACACCGACAATGAGAGCTACATTCAGGAGGCCATCTCTGAGCTGGTAAAGGGTAAGACCCTGCTGGTCATCGCCCACCGTTTGAACACCATCCAGAATGCCGATCAGATTTTGGTCATTAACAACGGACAAATCTCGCAGCATGGCACCCATGAAGAATTGATGAAACAGTCCGGTATTTATCAGGATTTTGTCAATATCCGAAAGAATTCTGCTGGATGGAGTTTGGTATAAGTGGTAACATATGACACAAAATGAGACTACACTAAAAATTTTAGAGTGTGCAAAGAATGACTTTCTGCAAAATGGATACCAAGGCGTTTCACTAAAAGAAATATGCCGCCATGCGGGTGTGACAACGGGAGCATTGTATCACCGCTTTTCCGGAAAAGCTGAATTGTATAAATCTGTTGTGGAACCTATTTCGAAAAAATTACTGGAATTATTAAAAAGTCCGCCGGTAGATACTCCATTTTTGATTATGCCTGAACCATGTTTGGCGTTTGTTTATCTCCATCTGGATATATTTAAGATAATCATCCGCTGTAAGTGTACTGCATATTACAGTAAATTTTATAGTGTCATAGAAGAAAACATTTATCATCGTATTTTGGAAGCAAGTAACAATTATGAGAAAGGTATCTGCCGACTGCTATCGAAAGCGTATGTGGCAAGTTTATTCGAGATTATCTACTGCAACTATGATTTTGAAACGGCCAGAAAATGTATTAGCGCCATGGAAAGATTCTTTGTACCACAAGGCATTTCCTGTTAGGAGGTAACGATGAAACTTTATGCTTCTGGAGAGGATTATTTGGAAGCCATCCTTGTGCTTCAGCAGAAACAAGGCATGGTGCGTTCCGTAGATGTGGCCCGGCATATGGATGTATCAAAGCCCAGCGTATGTCATGCGGTAGCAACCTTACGGAATGGAGGTTTTCTCACGATGGACGAAGACCACTTTCTCCACCTGACCGACATAGGCCGAGAGGTTGCTACAAGCATTTATGAACGCCACTGTTTTTTTACAGAACAACTTATCGCTGCTGGTGTTGATCCCAAGACAGCGGAGGCCGATGCCTGCCGGATGGAACACGTTATTAGTACCGAGAGTTTTTTGCGGTTGAAAGAGGCTACCGAACAAGAATTCAAATAGTATGAATTCCTCTGCCCTCCAGCCTATCGCTTGAAGAAAAACGGGTCAGTCTGCTTTAAGTGGATTGGCCCATTTATGTCTAAGCGAAAAGATAAGCTATGTAGCTCTTAACTGGCACTCAGATATACTTACCCAATCAAAAGGCATTCCGGTTTGAGTGCTAAGATATGGTCAGATTGTACGAGGAGGTGATGTTATGCAGTTCAATTCATCAACAGATTATGCGATTCGGTTGATTCTTTGCTTAGCAAAAGAATCGAAAACTGTGTCCTCCTCGAAACTAGCAACAGTCATTGGCGTATCCTCTAGGTATTTGCTCCAGATCGGAGCCAAACTCAGAGATGCCGGCCTTATTGAAGTTACATATGGAGGGAATGGCGGATTTCGTTTGCTTCATCCTGCAGATAAAATAAGCTTGTTTGACATTGTCATTATAATGGAAGGGAGCATTGTTGATAAACCATTTCCTGGGGATGTGGTAACACAGGAGAAATTCAAAGTTCTCAATGAGGCTTATAAATATATAGCTGAGGTCCTGATTGATATTCTGAAAAGCATTACGATTGAGAGTCTGCTCTCTCAGTCTGTAGAAGAATGGTATTTGGGATCGTACCTAATAAAGAATAGCCCATAAGAAAGCGCCGGATGCAGGGCCAGTAGCCCGCCGTATCCGGCGTTTCCTTATGGGGATTTTTCTCGATTTAGAAACCAATTCTGGTAGGAATTTGCTAATTTTTCTGTTTTCCCTCTAACTATGGACGATTCCAAGAAGTAGCTCTTAAAGGATATTTTCTGGCAGATGAATGAGATCCCATCCGGCATCTCTGCCCAGAGGGAAAATATCATTGAAATTTCAGACGGAATATTGTGAAAAGGAAGTCATCGCCAGCCATAAAATGGCAGAGAAAATGGAGGTTTAGTTCGGTTTTAATGAAGATCAGCGGGAATAGATGACGGAGCTTCTGGCCAACGAGAGCATCCCCCTCTGGAGCCAGGTACTTTACGACATCATCAGAAACGATGGCACGATCTTACTATGGCATTCTCCTCGGTGGGGAACGCAGGTTGTGGTAGGACAACAGCTACGAACCGTGCCCTGGTGACATTATCTTTTACTTAGCGAAGGTTACACTAACTGAAAGTGGATATATCGTAAAATACGGCATATCCGCTTTTTGCTTGTGTGCCATGGATGTACTTTAACGGGTAAAAGTTCCGAATATACTTCGGCAACAAGGAAATGTACATCTGAACAGCGAATGTATCCATCGTAAAGTGGAATTTAAAGAAAGCTGTAGAAAAAACTTCGATTAGGCGGACAGAAATCACATATCAGACTGGCAAATATGCTATCAATCCGACATAGATGTACAGAGACTTGCCCATGAGAAATATATACAAATCATTTTTTACATGAATGACGGAATTTCTTGGGAGATCATGGATGGGCGGCGTTCTGCCACTATTCAAAAAACGAATCTTGCATTTGTGTCTAGGCATTGGGGACAGAACCTGAGAACTTCTAATAATTTTAACTAAATGGAACAAAGTCGTCTAAATGGAATAGACAGATAAAGAAGCATCCGGTAAAATTCACAATGTGAAACGGATGCCCAGCATCCTATTTTTTCAAAAACAAAGTTAGCTATATCTAACCCAAAAAGGAGAGAACATTATGTCTGAACAAATCAAGCGCCGCGGAATGAGCGGCAAGGATGTCATTACCGTGGGGATTTTCTCCGCCATTTACTTCGTTATCAACTTTGCCTTTATGCTTCTGGGCGGGCTGCACCCGTTGCTGTGGATCTTGATGCCGGGCTTTATCGCCCTGTTTACCGGCATTCCGTATCTTATGATGTGCGCCAAGGTGCAGAAGGCAGGCTCTGTCCTGTTGATGGGACTTATCACGGGCCTTATCTACTATGTCACCGGGCAATTTACCGTTGTAATCCTTGTGTCTTTCATTCTGGCCTGCGGCTTGGCGGAAATTACTCGTATCGCCACCCACTACAGGAGCATGGCCGGCAACCTGGTTTCCTTTGTACTGTTCTCTGTAGGTATGGTGGGCTCTCCTCTCCCTATCTGGCTTATGCGGGAGGACTTCCTGCAGCAGATCACAGAACAAGGTATGCCGGCGGACTATGTGAACACTCTGGCGGCCCTTTCCTCTAATGGGATGCTGATTGTTCTGTTCCTGGCACCTATCGTTGGAGCGGTCATCGGAGGCCTAATTGCCCGCATCATGTTCCGCAAGCACTTTGAAAAGGCTGGCCTGGTGTAAGATGGGAAACAAGAAACAATCAATTTTTGACCCGAGAGCGGGGCTGTGGATATTGATCGCCGCCAATATCATCGCGTTCAGCGACCATACTCTATGGGTAGAACTGGCGTTGATTGGCCTGCTGTTGGCGCTGATGATTGTCCATCGAAGGTTTACGATGGCGGCCAAATGGGCCGTAGGATATTGTGCGCTGTTGTTCTTTCAACAAGTGGTCCTGCCGGCATCGCCTATGATTATCGCCACCAGCTTTACCATCTTTGCCACCTATACCCGCCGGATGCTTCCTTGCTTGATGACCGGATCGCTGATGTTGAAATGCACCCCTCTGCGGTACCTGATTGTGGGGTTGAGGCAGATACATATTCCCCAGAAGCTGATTGTAGCCATCTCCGTAACGCTGCGGTACTTTCCCGCTATTCGGGAGGAAATCGGCCACATCCGGGACGCGATGAAGCTGCGGAACATCCGGGGTATCAGCCGTTTAGAGTGTACGGTGATGCCCCTCATGGTGTCCGCCACGGAGACAGCGGAGGAACTCTCTGCGGCTGCGGTAACCCGCGGAATTGAAAATCCGGCCCGAAAGACCAGCGCCGTGTCCCTGCATCTGCTGCCTGCAGACCTGCTCGGAATGCTGTTGGTTCTGGCCTTGCTGATAAGCTCATTTGTGGTACAATAAGGGGGAGTGACGATGATAGAATTAGAACAGGTTTCCTTTGGCTATGGTGAAAACCAGGAAACGCTTTCCCAGGTCAGCGCCACCATTGCCCGCGGAGAGTGCGTCCTGTTGTGTGGGGCCTCCGGCTGCGGCAAGACGACAGTGACGAAGCTGATCAACGGCCTGATCCCCGCATTCACCCCCGGATGCCGTCTGGAGGGACGGGTGATGGTAAACGGGCTTGTGCCGCGGGAAACACCCATGTATGAGCTGGCCCAGCGGGTAGGCTCTGTGTTTCAAAATCCAAAGTCCCAGTTTTTTAATCTGGACACCGACAGCGAACTGGCCTTTGGGCTGGAAAATGAGGGCCGTCCACCGGAAGAAATCCGCCGCCGCGTGGAGCAGGTCGCGGAAACGCTGCATCTCCAGGGCCTCCGAGGAAAAAACATCTTTTCTCTGTCCGGCGGGCAAAAGCAGCTTCTGGCCTTTGGCTCCGTCTATGCCATGGGCCCCGAACTCTATGTGCTGGACGAGCCGACGGCCAATCTGGATCAGGAGGCCATTGCCCGCCTTCACGACCAGATCTCCGCTTTGAAGCGGCAGGGCTGCACAATCGTGGTGGCGGAGCATCGCCTGTACTTTCTCACCGATCTCATTGACCGGGCGTTTTATCTTCGGAGCGGGGTGCTGGAGCGCGTCTTCACCGGGGAGCAGTTTCGCAGCCTGCCAGACCCGGAGCGGGAGGCCCTGGGGCTGCGTACCCTAACCCCGGCGGTATGCACGCTCCCCGCTGTGGAATCGGCCGGCAGCGAAGAAGGGCTGTCTGTGGAGGGCTTGACCTGCAGCTTCCGCAAAGGAGCTCCCGTATTCCGGGACCTGTCCTTTTCCGCCCGCCCCGGCGAGGTGGTGGCAATCACCGGACCCAACGGCGTGGGCAAGACCACCCTTTCCCGCTGCCTTTGCGGGCTGCTGAAAGAACAAGCGGGACAAATTCTGCTGAATGGAAAGCATCTGGATCGAAAAGGCCGCCAGCGGTCGGCTTTCTGTGTCATGCAGGATGTAAACCATCAGCTGTTCTCCGACAGCGTGTGGGGAGAGTGCCGGATGTCCGCGCCGGAGGCATCTGACGATCAGATTTCGGAGGTGCTGGACAGCCTCCATCTGCTGCCGTTTCGGGAGCGGCATCCGATGGCTCTCTCCGGAGGGCAGAAACAGCGGCTGGCAGTGGCCACGGCGCTGCTGTCGGAGAAGCCGGTGCTGATTTTTGATGAGCCCACCAGCGGTTTGGATTATGCCCGTATGGTGGAGGTGTCTGAGGTGATACGAAGTCTGGCCCAGCATGGGCGGATTGTCTTGGTAGTCACCCATGACCAGGAATTTATGCAGAAAGCCTGTGACCGGGTTCTGCGATTGTAAAAGGAGAAGTTCTCATGCTGGAGCAAGTAATGGCAGGCAATGGCTCCCCTGTTCCGTTGGTAGAGGGAGGAGATTGCCGGGTCTTTCAGTTTCACAGCGATACCGGAGAGGGAATCATGACACAATATGACCTGTTCCCCGGCGTATCCCTGATGTACAACGATTTCCATATGGAGAGTTATGATTCCGCATTTCACACGACGGAAGACTTGCTGTGCATCGATTACTGCCGCCAGGGGCGCATGGAGTATCCGGCTGGCCCGGATGCTTACTCCTATGTGGAGGCGAGCGACCTGAAGCTGGACCGGCGGCTGGAGCACCAGGGCCACTTTACCTTTCCTCTTTCCCATTACCATGGGATCACCGTTGGTTTTGCGCTCCCCCAGGCCGCCCAATCGCTGAAGGAGTGGGTGCGGGAATTTCCGGTGGATCTGTTCCGGCTCCAGAACAAATTCTGTTCTGGACGCCATCCCAAAGTACTCCATGGGGCTCCCTCTGTAGATCACATTTTTCAGGAGCTTTACGCAGTACCGGAGCAAATCAAGATACCCTATTTTCGTATCAAGGTGTTGGAATTGCTTCTGTACCTGGATGCGCTGGAACTGCCAAAGAATGCGGAAAAACCTTACTTCTATAAATCCCAGGTAGAAAAAGTGAAGGCCGTCCATCGGTTATTGACGGGGGAGCTGGAACGCCACTATACGATTGCGGAATTGTCCGAACGGTTTTCTGTCCCGGCTACGGCACTGAAGGAGTGCTTCAAGTCGATTTATGGGCAGCCCATCAACACCTATATGCGTAATTTCCGCATGGACCAGGCCGCGCTTCTGCTTCAGCAGGAGCCTCAAATGGGAGTGGCAGAGATCGCCGGCCGGGTAGGTTATGACAGCTCCAGCAAATTTGCCGCTGCATTCAAGGAAGTCAAGGGCAAGACGCCTCTGGAGTACCGGCGGGAAAGCCAATAAATTTTTCCGTCCAAACGGGACCAGACCGGCAGGACGGAGCGGACAGAGGAAGAAGAATTTCTTATAATTGTTGTAGTTAGCGCAAGCAAACTACAACGATTTTTCTTTGAGAGGAGTATTGCACATGAAGGAACGAACTTGGCTCGGTATCCTGCTCTCCTTCGCCGCACCCTGCCGGGGGAAGATGGCCGGGTCTGTGGTACTGGCTATTCTCAGTGTGGCCGGGGGCTTCGTACCGTATCTCGGCGTTTATCAGATCATCCGGCTCTTTCTGGAGCGTCAGGCGGACTGGGAGGGCATTGTATTTTGGTGCGGCGTGTGTCTGGCCGGCTATGCCGTCAAGGTGGCGGGATATGCCCTGTCCACCATGCTGGCCCATGTATCCGCCTACACGATTTTGGAGGGCCTGCGCCTTCAGGTGGCGGACCGGCTGATGGGGGCGCCGCTGGGCGAGGTGGAAAGCCGGCCCATTGGCTCCATGAAAAGCACCATTGTGGACCGTATTGAAGATGTGGAGCCGCCTCTGGCCCACATGATCCCGGAACTCAGTTCCAATCTTCTGCTGCCTCTGGTCGTGGTCATCGCCATGTTCGCCATCGACTGGCGGATGGGCCTTGCCCTGCTGGTGACCATCCCGGTGGCGCTCATTCCCATGACCTTCGGGATGCGGACCTATAACAAGAATTATGCCGCCTACATGGAGGCCAACGCCCATGTGAACAGCGTGATCGTGGAATATGTAGAGGGCATTCAGGTGGTGAAGGCGTTCAGCCAGGGGGAGCGGTCCTATCAGAAATTTGCCCAGGCGGTGGCCTCCTTCCGGGATTTTACTATGGGATGGTTCCGCTGCACCTGGGCCTCCATGAATCTGTGCCTGTCCATTCTGCCGACCACCCTGCTGGGGACGCTGCCGGCGGGCGTCGCGCTCTATCAGGCGGGGATCCTGGACCCGGCTCAGGTGACGCTGTGCCTGATGCTGGCCCTGGGAATCGTGTCCCCGCTGATGAGTGCCACAGCCTTTATCAACTCTATGAAAAGTATGCAGTTTGCAGTGAAGGACACCCGCGAACTGCTGAATTTGCCCCAGCTCACGCAAACGGAACAGAATGCCCGTTTGGAAGGCAGTGATATTCAGATGCGGGATGTATCTTTTTCCTATGGCGGGACGGAGGGCAAGGAGGTACTTCGCCATCTGGACCTGACCATCCCACAGGGGAAGTTCACTGCCCTGGTGGGGCCATCGGGCGGCGGGAAGTCTACGATTGCTCGGCTGACCGCCCGGTTCTGGGATGTAACGGGAGGCTCCATCACCCTGGGCGGACAGGACATCCGCAAGATTCCGCTGAAACAGCTCTCTCAAGCCATCAGTTTCGTCACTCAGGACAACTTCTTGTTTGATTGTTCCCTGAAGGAGAACATTCGTCTGGGGCGGCCGGGGGCCTCGGACGAGGAAGTGCTGGCGGCGGCTCAGGCGGCCCAGTGCGAGGAGTTCATCGGCCGGCTGGAGCACGGCTGGGATACGACGGCGGGAGACGCGGGCAAACAACTCTCCGGCGGAGAGCGCCAGCGCATCGCCATCGCCCGCGCCATTTTGAAGGACGCCCCCATTGTAATTTTGGACGAGGCGACCGCTTTCACTGATCCCGAGAATGAAGATAAGATTCAACGCTCCATTATGGCGCTTTCCAAGGGGAAAACGCTGCTGGTCATCGCCCACCGGCTTTCCACTATCCAGAACGCGGATCAGATCGTGGTGCTGGAGAAAGGGAGTGTTGCAGACTGTGGTACACAGGAAGAACTGTTGGGCCGCTGCCCGCTGTATCAGACCCTTTGGACGGCCCATGTGGGGGCACGAAACTGGGCGGTCACATCCGGCAAAAAGGAGGGGAATTGAGATGTTTCACAGCGTAGGACGCATTATGGGATGGGCAAAGAACTATCGAAAACGAATGATTCTGGGCTTTGTGTGCTCGTTTTTCGCCACATGGTGTACCGCAGGGCCGGTGATGCTGGCGGCCTGGGCCCTGGGGCGGATGATCGGGAACGCCTGGGGGGAGAATGAGCTTTCCGGCTCTCTCCCATGGCTGTGCTTATCTGGCATCGTCGTTCTGATCCTGCTGCGGTTCTTCTTCACCTATTGGAAAAACCGGCTTCAGGAGAGCATCGGAACGGAACGGGCGGCAGAGCAGCGGATGGAACTGGGAGATGTACTGAAACGGGTGTCTCTGGGCTACTTTGCCAAAAACAATCTGGGGGACATTCTGGCGGCGCTCACCACGGAGCTGAGCACGCTGGAGCTCCAGAGCATGAAGATGGTAGACGCGGTGGTAAACGGTTATATTCAGGTGGCCGTGATCCTGCTGTGCGTGGCGCTCTTCTGCCCGCCAGCTGCGCTGGTGGCGCTGATTGGTGTGCTGGTGTCCGCCTTTGCCCTGCGGGGGATCGGCCGTCAGAGCGCCCGCACCGCTCCTGTGAGCCATCGGGCTCAGGAAACATTGTCCGGCGCAGCCGTCGAATACATCCACGGCCTGCCGGTGGTGAAGTCCTTTGGGCAGGACGGGGTTTCCGTTCAGCGGTTCCGGGACGCCTGCCGGGACAACAAGGCCATCCGCATCAAGAATGAATTCGGGTTTGTCCCCTGGAACTGCCTGCATCTGTTCGCCCTGCGGGCGGCGTCGGTGGGGCTGGTGCTCACCGCAGGCCAGCAGGCTTTGGTGGGTGCTTTACCGCTCCCGTATTTCCTGATGATTGCTCTGTTCTCCTTCACCATCTTTGGCAGTGTGGAGGCCATCAATGATGCGGCCCATATTCTTTCAGTGACGGATTCGGTGCTGGACCGGCTGGAGGAACTGGAGCGCACCGACTTCATCGATAAGGACGGCAGGGAGATAACCCCGGAGCGGTTTGATGTAACCCTCTCCCATGTGTCCTTCGGGTATGGGCGCCGCGAGGTGCTCCACGATGTGACCTTTACCGCGCCCCAAGGAACCACCACCGCCATTGTGGGGCCGTCCGGCTCCGGCAAGAGCACGATATGCAATCTGGTAGCCCGCTTCTATGACGCAGACTGCGGCTCCGTGTCGGTGGGCGGCCGCGATGTGAAAGAATTTACCTGCGAAAGTCTGCTGCGGAACATCTCCATGGTCTTTCAGAATGTATATCTCTTCCAGGACAGCGTAGAGAACAACATCAAATTCGGCTGCCCCGATGCCACCCACGAACAGGTGGTGGCTGCCGCAAAAGCGGCCTGCTGCCATGACTTCATCTCGGCCCTGCCGAACGGTTATGATACCGTGATTGGAGAAGGAGGCTCCACCCTCTCCGGAGGAGAGAAGCAGCGTATTTCCATTGCCCGGGCCATTTTGAAGGACGCCCCTATCGTCATCCTTGATGAAGCAACTGCCAGCGTAGACCCGGAGAATGAACACCTGATCCAGCAGGCCCTGTCCGCTTTGACAAAGGGGAAAACCATTCTTACCATAGCCCACCGGCTGGCTACCATTCAGCACGCCGATCAGATTCTGGTGGTGGATGATGGCCGTATCGCACAACGGGGCACCCATGAAGAATTGATGGAGCAGGGCGGGCTGTACCGGCACTTCATCGAGATTCGGGAACAGGCCGAGGGCTGGAGGCTGGCGTGAAGAAAAAAGTGAAACAGCGAGACGGCACATCACTTCATGCCTCCGGCGAAGACTATTTGGAGGCCGTACTGGTACTCCAAAAGGAAAAGGGCATGGTACGCTCTGTGGATGTGGCCCGGCACATGGGAGTTTCAAAGCCCAGCGTGTGCCGTGCAGTAGCAACTTTGCGTGACGGAGGTTTTCTTACAATGGATGAAAACCACTTTCTTCACCTAACAGACATAGGCCGGGAGGTTGCTACAACCATTTACGAGCGCCACTGTTTTTTTACAGAACAGCTTATCGCCGTTGGGGTTGATCCCAGGACAGCGGAGGCTGATGCCTGTCAGATGGAACACGTTATCAGTACCGAGAGTTTTTTGCGGTTGAAAGAGGCTACCGAACAAGAATTCAAATAGCATGAATTCCTCTCCCCCTCCAATCTATCGCTTGAAGAAAAATGGGCCAGTCTGCATTACGTGGATTGGCCCATTTACATCTAAGCAAAAAAATGAGCTGGGTGGCTTTTAACTGGTGTTCAGATAGACTTACCCATTCAAAAAATATTTCGGTTTGAGTACTAAGATATGGTCAGACTGTACGAGGAGGCGATACGATGCAGTTTAACACATCGACAGATTATGCGATCCGTCTGGTTCTTTGCTTAGCGAAAGAATCGAAAACTGTGTCCTCCTCTAAACTGTCCGCAGCCATCGGTGTATCATCCAGGTATTTACTCCAGATCAGTGCAAAACTGCGGGATGCCGGGCTCATTGAAGTTACATATGGTGGGAACGGCGGATTCAGTTTGCTTCTGCCTGCGGCTAAAATTACCTTATACGACATTGTCATTGTGATGGAAGGAAATATTATCCATAAACCTCTCACTGAAGATACCGTAATGCAAGAGAAATTTAAAGCTCTCAATATCGCTTATAAATACATGGGTCAGATTTTGATTGATATTCTGAAAAGCATTACGATTGAGAGTCTTCTTTCCCAGTCTGTAGAGAAATGGCATTTGGGATCATACCTAATAAAAGAATAGCCCATAAGAAAGCGCCGGATGCAGGGCCAGCAGCTCGCCGCATCCGGCGCTTTCTTATGGGAACTTTCCTCGAGTTAGAAACCAATTCGGGTAGGGATTTGATAATTTTTCTGGTTTCCTTTTAACTATAGATGCTTCCAAAAAGCAGCTCTTAAAGGATATTTTCTGGCAGATAAATGAGATTCCAGTGCAGGCGGCTGGGTACATAGATTTTAGAGTTCAGATAGTTTTTTAGATCTTCTATATTCTAACGGGTTCATTTGAAACTGCTGTCGGAACACCTCTGCAAATTTTCCTTGCTTTGTATAGCCAATTTGCAAGGCAATCTCGGATATAGGCAATTTAGTTTCAGCAAGCAATTTTTCAGCTATACTCATTCGAAGATCCCGCAGATAATCAGAAACATTTTTACCATATACACCTCGAAAGTAGTTTTTTAGGCTGGTTTCACTGACGCCAAATTGCTGGGCAATCTGCTTCATCGGAATATGTTGCTTCAAATCGGCAGTAAGTATCTGTTCTGCCTTTTTTGCAATTTCAACCTGAACGCTGGTATAAAAAGAAAGAGCCTTCTCTTGAGATATACTTTTTTCATCCAAAAGCTGATGGAGCAAATCTAAAACACAGAGCTTCATGTGGAAAGCAGAAGGCGACTCATAGTGCTGCCACAAGCGATCCAGTGTTTTTCTCATTCCGCTGGCCGCTTCTGCAATATAGGTATCTTTCTTTTCAAAGTAGATTTCCGGCAATCTGGATAAGTTTAGATTAAAAAGGTCTGCTACATTTTGGTTCGCTTCTGTGAAAAAATCCGGGTCAAAATACATTGTGACTCCATGATAATATTTTGTAGGGAAATAGGATTCACTCTGCGAAGTCTGCCTGCTGATACAAAAATCATTTTCTTTGAGATAAATGTACGAGTTATTGTCTAAAAGCAACTCAATTCTTCCGCCAACGCAGTAATTGAACTGCAATGGATGAAACTGGGCGTTCTCTGCAATTTCTCCTGGTAGCGATTGGGCGTGGAGGTCAAAAAAGATTAAGTGCATATAAGGCAGGACATTGTAAAGGCTGGTCTTGCTGATTCCTTCTGATGAATTGATAGTAAAAGATACACTATCCGGCCCTTTTTGTAGTTGCACATTTGATGTAGTCAAATAGTTGTCCAGCATTCGGTTTAAGGTTTCTCCCACCATATCACCTCTTTATTTGCTCGATTTTTCTAAAAGTCGCATTTAATACAATTTTATTATCTGCTTTTTTAGCTTCTCTGTCAAGCAGAAAACTCGTTGCTATATAGGGCTAAAATACTAATATAGGGATAGAAATAAATAAAAGTTCTATGCTATACTGTGAGATGGTTAGCTAAGTCTAACCCAAAAAAACATATAGGAGGATCAAAATATGAGCAACAAGTTGCAAGGCAAGGACTTAATCAATATAGGTATCTTTGCCGCTATCTATTTCGTGGTGGTTTTTATCGTATCTATGTTGGGAGTTATTCCTATCTTCATTCCTTTATTGGATGTGCTGGTACCGCTGATCGGGGGCATTCCCATGATGCTGTACTTCTCCAAGATCAAGAAGTTTGGAATGTTAACGATCTCCGGTTTGCTGGAGGGTATTTTAATGCTGCTAACTGGAATGGGCTACTGGTGTATTCTTACGGGACTGGTTTTTGGGCTGATTGCAGATTTAATGCTGAAGCGTTCTGGGTATAAGAGTGCCAAAATGGAAATCTTAGCACATGGTGTCTTTTCCATCTGGGTATTTGGCGCTTTCATTCCAATCATCATGACCCGTGACAGTTACTATGAAAAACTAATTCCGACTTTTGGACAGGAGTATGCTGACACTCTAATGGGATATATGCCAGACTGGATTTTACCTGCTATGGCTGTTGCGGCATTTGTAGCTGGTATTATTGGTGGCTTGATCGGACGCAAAATCTTCAAAAAGCACTTTGAACGGGCAGGGATTGCATAATGGGTTCTGAAATCCTCGCAAGTCAAAAACAAAACACGGGACTTCCTTTTGATCCCCGGACAAAACTGGCGGTTTTAATTACATTAGTATTGTTGGTTTTAGGCGGCTCCTTTCAAACGGATATGTTCTACATACCAGCGGTTGCTCCGCTTATTGCACTGTTGTTATCGAAAATGTGGAAAGGTGCTGCTGTTTATTTTGTTACATATGGAGCAGCTATCTGTCTGCAAGAGTTTTGGCTGGCGAATATTCCCGGCATTGTGAGGTATCTCATGATGATTGTTGTGGGCCTGTTGCTCTATTTTGGCCCAAGTGTGGCAATGGCCTACTATATCGTTACCACCACCACAGTCAGCGAGTTTGTGGCGGGGATGGAACGTTTGCAAATGCCAAGACAGATTACAATTCCTATGGCTGTAATGTTCCGGTTCTTTCCTACTGTGATGGAGGAATGGCGCGCCATTGGAGACGCGATGAAAATGAGAGGGATTCGTCTGCGTGGAGGGAAAGCCGGTTCCATACTGGAGTACCGGCTTGTCCCCATGCTAATGTGCAGCGTTAAGATTGGCGAGGAGCTTTCTGCTGCTTCCCTAACTCGCGGGTTGGGAGGCCCAGTGAAACGTACAAATGTATGCAACATTGGAATACATGTGCAGGATGTCTTTATGCTTCTATTCTGCTTCGCAGGATTGGTGGTACAGATTATCTTGTGGATAAGGGGGTGAACCGATGATTACATGTAAAAATGTCTGTTTTTCCTATTGTTCCAACAGGGAAGATACAGATGTTTCACAAAATGACGGTACTTTGAAGAATATCTCCTGCTCTATTGAGGATGGTTCTTTTGTTCTACTTTGCGGGGCTTCCGGCTGTGGAAAAACAACTTTGACAAGATTGTTCAATGGACTTATCCCTCATTACTATGAGGGCGAGCTTTCCGGACAAGTGCTGCTGGATGGAAAAGCGTACAAAGACCTTTCTCTGTTTGAAATTTCGGAAAAAGTCGGTTCTGTGTTTCAAAATCCACGCAGTCAGTTTTTTAATGTGGATACCACGTCCGAGCTTGCCTTTGGCCCGGAAAATCACGGTCTGCCGGAATGGGATATACAAAACCGGATACAGCAGGTAGCAAAGCGGTTAAATCTCACTGGGCTATTGGATCGAAGTATATTTTCTTTATCTGGCGGGGAAAAACAGAAAATCGCCTGCGGTTCTGCGGCTGCTATTGAGCCGGATGTTTTTGTATTTGATGAACCATCTTCTAATCTGGACGCTTATGCCATTGGCGACCTTCGAAGATTACTGAAAATCTTGAAAGAGGAAGGAAAGACCGTTATTATCGCAGAACACAGGCTCTATTATCTATACGATCTGGCAGACCGTGTTCTCTACTTAAGAGATGGAGAGATTGCAGGAGATTATACCGGCAAAGCATTTTCGTTATTGGAGGAATCCCAGCGGGAACAGATGGGGCTTCGTCCTTTGACACTTTCCAGTTTGCAGCAGGTCACACATGAACGACGAACAGCTACCGGGCCAGCATGGAAGGCGAAAAAGTTTTATTTTTCTTATCGGGGCAGCCGGGAAGAAACACTTTGTTTAGACAGAGCAGACTTGCTTCCTGGCTGTGTTACGGCGGTGATTGGTCACAACGGAGCTGGAAAAACTACCTTTTCTCGGTGTCTCTGTGGTTTGGAAAAGCAGTGCGGCGGCTTTTTACAACAAGAAACAAAACAATATGGGCGCAAGCAACGGATGAGGCTGTGCTATATGGTCATGCAGGATGTAAACCACCAACTTTTTACCGAAAGTGTCAAAGAAGAAATCCTCATCAGTATGCCGCAAGATAATGAAAACCGGGTGGATTCCATTTTAGATGAAATGGATCTGCTTAAATTCAAGGAATGTCATCCCATGGGGCTTTCAGGAGGACAAAAACAACGTGTGGCGATTGCGTCTGCAATCGCTTCGGAAAGGCCCATTATCCTCTTTGACGAGCCCACCAGCGGGCTTGACCTTAATCATATGAGGCAAGTAGCAGAAGCAATCAACCGGCTGGCTGCTTCTGGTAAAACGATTGTAATTGTCACCCATGATCCAGAGTTTATCCTGCGTTGCTGCGATCAGGTTATCCATATGGAAAATGGGCGTATAGCAGAAAACTATGGGTTGGAGACAAAGGCAGACCGGAATCGGCTGTTACGTTTTTTCATGGGAGAAAGCAAGGAGGTGCAAAAATCTATGGAAAAGCAAAAGAAAAAATCTCCCCTTGCCACTCTTTGGGGCTGGGGGAAAGCTCATCATGGTAAGTTTATGTTCAGTATCATTCTGGCAATTCTCGGTGTAGCCTGCCAAATGATACCATATTTTTGCGTTGTTACTATCATTTCCAAAATGTTTGCAGGAGAAACCGCGTTTTCCGCATATCTGCCAGTATGTCTTGCTGCTTTGGCCGGATATTGCGGGAAGGTACTTTTTTCAAACCTATCAACAGTAATTTCCCATAATGCGGCATATAGTACGCTACGGGATCTGCGAGAATGTGTTGTAGAAAAGCTCACAAAAGTTCCTATGGGAACGATTTTGGACACCCCATCCGGCCACTACAAAAGTATTATTGTTGACCGGATTGAGAGCATGGAGGTTCCTTTTGCTCACCTTTTGCCAGAAATGACCTCAAATATGCTGGTGCCATTGTTCATCGTTGTGTACCTGTTTGTTTTGGATTGGCGCATGGCGCTCCTTTCATTGGCTACTTTGTTTATTGGACTGGTCATTATGTCTGTTGGTATGAAAAACTATGCCACAGAGGGCGCAGGTGCAATGGCCGCCAGCAAGAAAATGGCCGACGCTGTTGTTGAGTATATCGGTGGAATTGAGGTTGTCAAAGCCTTTAGTCAGTCAGCAGGTTCTTATGAAAAATATGCAGACGCTGTCCGGGGCAATGCAGATTATTACATAAAGTGGATGGCGAACAGCCAGAAAACCATGTGTTCCTACAACGCAGTGATTCCGTCCGTACTCCTCAGCGTTTTACCTGGCGGCATGGCCTTATGGCTGGCCGGCAGTCTGGAAATCACGACTTTTATGGCCGCAGTTATTTTTTCTCTCGGCCTTGTGGGGCCGATTATGGAGGTATTCTCTTTTAGCGGTTCTTTGGCCATGCTCGGAAAAAATACGGAGGAAATCGACAGTATCTTAAATGCTGAAGAACTGCATCATGCGGACAAGCCTGTGACGCTTAACAGTTTGGAAATTGGCTTGAAGGATGTATCCTTCTCTTATGATAAACAACAGGAAGTTTTGCATGGAATCAACCTTTCCATCAAGCCCGGCACAATGACCGCTTTCGTTGGCCCATCCGGTTCCGGTAAATCTACGATTGCGAAACTGATTGCCGGTTATTGGGACACAACAAGCGGCAGTATTTCACTGGGGGGTTATCAACTGGACAAAATCCCACTATCACAACTTGCTGCACAGATTTCTTATGTGTCTCAGGACAATTATCTATTTAATCGCAGTATCCGAGAAAATATCCGTATGGGGAATCCGGCCGCTTCTGATGAAGAAGTAGAACAGGCCGCGATTCGAAGCGGCTGTGACAGCTTCATTCGCGGGCTGGATGAAGGCTACGAAACGATTGTCGGCAGCAGCGGTTCCCAGATTTCCGGTGGTGAACGCCAGCGGATTGCGATTGCCCGCGCAATGCTAAAAAACGCGCCTATTGTGATTTTAGATGAGGCAACGGCTTTTATTGATCCAGAGAATGAAGCTGTCATCCAGAAAGCAATTTCTGCATTGACTGCTGGAAAGACGTTGATTGTGATTGCTCACCGTCTTTCTACAATTACAGGAGCAGATAACATTGTGGTAGTCAATGATGGCAATATTGAAGCGCAGGGTACTCATGAACAATTACTGGCTCATTGCCCACTTTATTGCGATATGTGGCAGGCACATGTTGGTGCCAGAGACGAAGCGTAAGGAGGTGTTTCCATGATTGGTACATTAAAGAAGATATTTGCATTTGCAGGTGGCAGAAAAAATCTTTTGAAAAAATCGTTGTTTTTTTCCTTGCTTAATGGCATTTTTGCGTCCTTTCAATTTGGCGCACTCTATTTCATCGTAGACGCATTGGCTTCTGATGATCATAGCTTCACTTCTGTATGGATGTCCCTGGGGATGATGGCACTTTCCATCGCTGGCCGGATTTTTGCTTCATTCTTCTCTATGAATGAGCAAACAATAGTGGGATATGGCATGGTAGCCGATAAACGCATTTCTATCGGTGACAGATTGCGTTATATCCCGATGGGTTATTTTAATAAGAATAACATTGGAACTATTACCGGTATTGTTACAACTACATTGGGTGATGTGGAAAGTGCGGCCCCTGTTGCACTTGTCAATATGATCGGTGGCTTTTTCAATTCCGTCGTATTGATTGTGTTCCTTCTGTTTTTTAATTGGCAGATTGGCCTTGTGGCTATTGTAGGCGTGCTGGTCTACTTGCTGGTGACAGAAGCGGCTACGAGGAAATCTACTTCTACCGCAGAAAAAAGACAGAAGGCCCAGCGGGGATTGGTTGAGGCCATTTTGGAGTATATCCAAGGGATGGGCGTGGTAAAATCCTTTGGCTTTGAAAAGGACAGTTCTAAATCAATTTCTGCCGCAATAAAGGAGAGCAATAAAGGCAATTTAAAGCTGGTTTATGCGGTAGCCCCATATATCGCCATACAGCAGTTAGTAGTACGGGTGTTCAGCGCGATTCTATTAGTGTTGACCCTTTACCTCTACACCGCAGGAGCATTTTCTTTGGTATATGGTGTTCTCTTTGTTATACTGTCTTTTATGGTATTCAACAGTCTGGAAAGCGCGGGTAGCCAGATCACTATGCTGCAAATGTTGGCTTCTTCCATTGATACTGCCAATTCTGTGGATGATACACCGGTTATGGACGAAAAAGGGAAGGACATCACACTGAAAAACACAGATATTACATTTGATAGCGTAGACTTTTCCTATTCTACCCGGCAGATTTTAGACCATGTAAGCCTTTCTATTCCAGAAAAAACGACAACAGCGATTGTTGGGCCATCCGGTGCAGGTAAAACGACTATGTGTAATCTAATTGCTCGTTTTTGGGATGTGAACGCTGGGAAAATCACTATTGGCGGTATAGATGTACGAGATTTCAAGCTGGACAGCCTGATGAAGAACATTTCGATGGTGTTCCAGAGCGTGTACCTCTTTGCAGATACGATTGAGAATAATATCAAGTTTGGCTGTCCGGACGCTACCCATGAGCAAGTGGTTGAAGCTGCAAAAAAGGCTTGCTGTCATGACTTTATTTGCGCCTTGCCGGATGGGTATGACACCGTAATCGGCGAGGGCGGAGGAACTCTGTCCGGTGGTGAGAAACAACGTATTTCTATCGCACGTGCTATGCTGAAAAATGCACCCATCATTATTTTAGATGAGGCAACAAGCAGCGTTGACCCGGAGAATGAGGACGAATTGCAACGAGCTATCGAGGCGTTGACTCACGACAAAACCATCATCATGATTGCCCACCGTCTGAAAACCGTTCGGAACGCCGATCAAATCCTTGTGCTGGACAACGCCCATATCGTCCAGCGCGGCACTCATGCAGAACTAATCCAGCAAAAGGGCCTGTATGCCGACTTTGTATCTGCCAGACAAGAAGCCATTGGCTGGAAGCTGGCGCAGTAATTAAAAAGGAGGTGTGCCATTATGTCCTTAACATCATCTATGGAGGACTATTTAGAGGCTGTGCTGGTGCTTCAGCAACAAAAGGGCTATGTTCGCTGCGTAGATGTGGCGGAGCTTTTGGATGTAAAAAAGCCTTCTGTGAGCCGGGCTGTCAAAGAACTGTCTAAAAAGAAATGCCTGATAAAAAAGGACGATGGCACACTTTCCCTCACAGAGCAAGGCAAGCAGATCGCCAGGCAAATCTATGAAAAGCACCAGTTCTTTACCAAGCAGCTCATGGAGGCTGGTGTTCCCAAGGATATTGCAGCACAAGACGCTTGCAAGCTGGAGCATGTTATCAGTGAGATAAGTTTTAAGAAACTGAAAGAGGCTGTTTGGATGAATGGCCGGGAGGCGATACCATTGGAGAAGTAATCATTATGAAACTGGATGAGGAAAAAAGATTTTTAAAGATTTCCTTTTATTTTACAGCTTTATTCAGAGATGTGTCTTGGATATTACAAGGAGGCGATACGATGCAGTTTAACACATCAACAGATTATGCGATCCAGCTGGTTCTCTATTTAGCGAAAGAATCAAAAACTGTGTCCTCCTCTAAACTGTCCGCAGCCATTGGTGTATCCTCCAGGTATTTGCTCCAGATTAGTGCTAAGCTCCGAGATGCCGATCTCATTGAAGTTACATATGGTGGGAACGGCGGATTCAGTTTGCTTCTGCCTGCGGCTAAAATTACCTTATACGACATTGTCATTGTGATGGAAGGCAGCATCGTAAATACATCTTTTCCAGAGGGAAAAGTAATGCGGGAAGAGTTCAAAATTCTCAATACGGCCTACCAATATATAGGTACTGTTCTAATTGATATTCTGAAAAGTATTACGATTGAAAGCTTGTTGTCTCAATCTATAGAGACATGGTATTTGGCACCGTGCCTTATGAAAAGATAAACAAAAAAAGACAGGGTTCCCGGCCATAAGGGAGGAACCCTGTCTTTTCATGTGAATGTGCGTTTATTAGACGCTTCCTACGGCTTTCTTTTTATCTTGTGAGATATGGCAGTGATGTCATGCTTTTTTCGAGATTGAAAGCATTCCTGAGTTAAAACATTTGGGGCCTGCCAGTATCCTCTAAATAGTGGCAAAATGGACTGGGATTATATCCAGAACTGGTAGCCATAGTCCTGTAGTAGTACCTACATCTATAACATTTCATATTGCACCTTCAATAAAAGTATAATGAACCTCAGCATACCCGTCTGGTCGTTGTTTGGAAAGTTCCAATATATCAAAGGCCCAGATTCCTACGTTTTCATAGCCAACAGTATTCGGCGAGTTGTGAAAATCTCCACCACCGCGTCCGTTGCCGCAGGCCGTGAGAAGCGGGAGCGGATTTACGCAATAACCAGCCCAATTTCCTTCTTTCACAGTACACCTTTCAATGTAGCAGCCCAAATCAAGGTATTCCTTTTGGTCATGGTTGACCAGGAATCGGTTTTTCGTTTCATGATTTACGATATTCAGATCGCTGGAGTTATAGCACGATGGCAGAATCTTTTCCTTTTTTTCCTGCTCACCCCAGACATCATCATAATACTTCATGAATTCTTCGAACGATAAATGCCGGGTGTAGCTTTCTTTACAAGTTTCATAATCATCGTTGGAATAGTCGCCAATCCAGGCAACACGGCGCGGATTGCTCAGAATTTTTGAATAGACAGCGTTCACGAACTCATTTCCGATCCATGAGTGTTCCATTAGCTTTATGCCGCATCCATATTGGTGGCTGTCAAAAGTTACGCTGCTTCCATCCGGAAAAATAATGATAGGTTGATAATATTGTCCCATATAAATAACTTCCTTTCAAAAAAATAGCGCCGGAAAAATCCGGCGCTTGGTTATTCCTGTAAAAGACAAGGCAAGGTTAAGTCATTATGCACAGTTAGATATGACAATCAACAATCGTCATGTACCAGCCGTTTGTAATGGCCGGCCTTATGAATTGCTCATAATAATCCAGCTCCCAGCTATGCTTTTCTTCCGGTGTTTCAGAAGACATACCAAACCATCCCATGTCACCTGATGCGTGCCAAGCTCCATCCGGTGTCAGCACGGCATAGGTATGAAAACAAGTGTTCTGTTGGATATAGTCTCGTTCTGTAGGATAGCAGTGGCGCAGATACACTTCTTTATAAGGACCAGAAGTGAGCATTTTTTCATAAGGAGTGAGTTTGGCAATACTCTGCTTTCTCATCTGCTCAAAATCAATGTCAGCTGCATAGGCCGCATCATAGTTTCCGGAGGCTGGAGTCATCAGCCCAGGTGAACCACGGCTGCCTTTTTTGCCAGGTTTTAAAAGAAGCATTCCGTGCCAGCGTCCGCCCACCTCATACCAATCCCATTTGCTGTTTGGATTGCATGTGGAAAGCAGGTTGCCGTCTTCGTCGAGGTCATCTTCCTCATAGCCTTCAATGGCTTCCTGATAGAGTTCTTCATCAGATCGCTTCATGAGTTCTGGAAGCTTCTTCAGATATTCAATATGAGAAGGATTCACCCCCTTTTCATATTCGGAGGGGTGTGCTTTCCATTCTGCATATCGAGTTTCAAAGATACATTGCATCTGGCGGCGAGCATCTTCAATCAATTCGCTTTTCGTCATGTCGATATAGGGTTCCACACGATTCCCCTCGAAAAATGGCTCCATGATTTCATCCAGATTTGGATTCTCGTCTAAAGTGAAAATCGCCAAATTAAAATGGCTCATTTTGATTCTCCTTTCGGTTTCAATGTTTTTTATGTGAACGGACAGTCTCGCCCGGGATACAGGATAGGGCCTCTGCTATGCAGAGACATCTATATAAAAACAACCGCATCTCGTAAGGAAACGGTTGTTGTTGCCGCAATAAAAAAGCGTTCAAAGATTCTCATCTCTGAACGCTTTGTGAGGAAATTACCCCAATGTTAACTTTCTAATGTGGTTCGGACATTTCTGATAAAACAAAAAATGCCCAAAGGCAATAATACCTCTGGGCACTGTGAAAACTCTGATACTGTAGATTGGTGATAACCAACTTTGATACTTACAGAATAAGTATATACTTTTTGGGCGTAGATTTCAAGGTTTTGCATGATTTACTTCATGTAGTGTTTTCAACTGAAGAAGAGCATCTTCCCATTTCCTTTTCAAAGGAACTTATGGATTCTCGTGGTTTATTCAGAGGGCCTCGGATTTAAAACGCCCAGCACAACAAATCGGGCATTGCTAAACTCATAACTGCAGGTGGATAAAGTAAGGATCTTTTCGTTGCCAGCCGGACTGACATCGCTTGTAAAGGTGGAACGATCTATGGCAGCCGCCATCCAGCTCTCCCAGGTTAATTCATCACGAGTCCCCACCTCCCAGGCATTATCTTTCACATTGGCAACATAACCCGCGAAAAGCTCAACCATATAGTTTTGATTTGGCGTCATCAGCATTAGGCTGGGGTGCATCTCATAGTAGTCCTGGTTCTTATATCCGTCTATAGAAGAGAGCATACTGCCGTTCTGCATGTGATGCCCATAGATGATAGAGTGAGTATCAGAAAAATCACTTGCCACTCTGCAGTCCAGAAACAAACAGCCATTTGCATTGTAAGTTCCATCGAAAAGGTGCTTCAAGTAATAAGAGTTGTCGTCCCCCTGGACAACTGGATAATTGATGGGAGTATCCTCACAATAAAGCCATCCCACAATATCCGGATTGATCTGACGCAGCGCTGTAAAATCAATCTCGGGCCAGTTTGGAGAAGCTTCCTGCGCATTAAGAGGCTCGTCTTCATTCGGTACTCGTTCTAGGAGATCTTCAGGCAGAATGATATAATCTTCCAGACCGGTGTACATCTCATTTCCCTGCCGGCTTTCATTCCAGTATTGGTATAGCTGCCAGCCTCCTACACCTAAAAGAATCAGGAAACAGCAGGATATTAAAATCAAAATGATCTTTTTCATTGATCTTCCTCCCCATATGTATTTGCCAGCTTGTAGAAGGTGCTGCGCTTTAGACCCAGTTTTTTCATGGCAGCGACTGCTGTCAGCTCCCCTGCCTTCCACTGCTGGTAGATTTCGTTCCAGTTTGGAGGATAGCAAGTAGCCGGCCGCCCCATATGCTTTCCGTTCTCTTTTGCAGCAGCAATCCCTTCTGCCTGGCGCTGCCGGATGGTCAGGCGCTCCTGCTCTGCAATACTGGCCAGCACTTCGATCAGGATATTGTTAATCATCTCAAAAACCCATTCCTGTCCCTTTGGAAGCTCCAGCATGGTGGTAGGAAGGTCAATGACCCGCACGCGGATGTGCCGGTTCTTAAAATACTCCAGTTCCTGTTTAATGTGTTCTTTGTTGCGGCTCAACCGGTCCAGTGATTTGATGACCAGCGTATCGCCATCCCGCAGCATGGTGTTTTTCAGAGCCAAGTAGCCGTCCCTCTCCAGGGAGGCGCCGCTGGCTTTGTCTGTTACAATATCCCGTTCGTCAACACCACAGTCCAGCAATGCACGGAGCTGGCGGTCCAGGTGCTGCTCTTTGGTAGATACCCTTGCATATCCATATGTCTTTTTCATTGGCGTCCTCCTGTCCAGAAAACCGTCCGTAAAGGTGGTTGGAATTTTGGACATATCCATAAATAAAAACAGGTGCTTTTCGGACAGGGAACAGCCTGATTTCCGCAGGCAATCCGCCTGTCCAAAAAGGTGTACCTTTACGGCTTATTATATTACACAATCCATGCAGCCCATTTGCAAAAAGAATGGACGACTGGATGACTTCGGAGCAAAAGACTTGATAATATTCCCGCAAGTGAATATAATAGTAATATGAGAATTGGGAGGTGTCCGCATGAAGTATATGTCCACATCAGAAGCAGGTGAAAAATGGGGTATCTCGAAACGGCGTGTAATCGTGCTGTGCAAAGAGGACCGCATTCCCGGCGCACAGATGGCCGGACGGAATTGGATTATTCCGGAGGATGCGGAGAAGCCGGCCGATGCCCGTATCAAAAGCGGGAAGTATATCAAGAAAAATCAGGAGGGAACAAAACATGGCAGTGCCGACTAATATCAAAACCCTGCTCTCTGGCAACGTGGTGGAATGGGCCAGGATTGAATTTAAAGAAACATGGGACGCAGAGGCTTCGCTGAAAACCATCTGCGCCTTTGCAAATGATATTGATAACTGGGGCGGCGGATACCTGGTGATTGGCGTCCGGGAACAGGATGGCCGTCCGCAGTTTCCCCTGCAGGGCGTTCCAGCTGAGAAGATAGACGGGTACCTGAAGGATATGCTGAATAAATGCAGGCGAATCCAGCCGGAGTATATGCCCATTGTGGAAGTGGCAGATTATGAAGGGAAGAAATTCATTGTTGTGTGGGCACCCGGCGGCAATGCACGCCCATATTCCTCTCCGAAGACAATGGCAAAGGACAGTAAAGAGAGGATTTACTATATCCGCAAAATGTCCAGTACCATCGTTCCCTCCGAGACTGAGAAGCGGGATCTTTATAATTTAGCCAACAACATCCCCTTTGATGACCGGGTGAACCATGAGGCGGAACTGACGGATCTGAACATCACCTTGATTCAGAGTTATCTGAAAGAAATCGGCAGTTCCCTATATCGGGAATCCAAAAGTATGGAATTTGTGGACCTGTGCCGGAGCATGAACATCGTCAGCACTTTGCCGGAATATGTGAAACCGAAAAATGTGGGTTTGATGTTCTTCAGTCTGGAGCCGGAGCGTTTCTTTCCCTATGCTCAGATTGATGTTGTAGAATTCCCGGATGATACCGGTGACAGTATCCGGGAAAAGACCTTCAAAGGCCCTCTACACCAACAGCTGCGGGAAGCGTTGCTTTATATAAAGAACAGTATCCTGCAGGAGCAGGTTATCAAAGTGGATGGAGTCGCGGAAGCAAGGCGCTTTTTCAATTATCCCTATGCAGCAGTAGAAGAGGCCTTGTCCAATGCCGTCTATCATAAGGGCTATGACGAGCGCGAGCCTATCGAGGTTCGGGTGGAGCCGGATCGGATCATCATCGTCAGCCATCCTGGTGCGGACCGGTCGATCAGCGCAGAGGGCCTGCGGGAATTCAAGGCCTACAGCCGCCGGTACCGTAACCGCCGTATTGGTGAATTTTTAAAGGAAATGCACCTGACAGAAGGACGGAATACTGGATTCCGGAAAATCCGCAATGCTCTGCACAACAATGGATCTCCGGAACCGCTGTTTGAGACTGATGAGGAACGCACCTATTTCTCCACGACACTTTATATTCATCCGGACTTTGAAAAATCTAAGATGATTGCTCATGATGGTAATGATGGTAATCGTGATGGTAATGATGGGTTGACTGAAATTGAGACTGCCGTATTCAATGAAATCAAAAATTCCCCTAAACTATCTGCGCAGCGCATAGCTGACAGAATCGGTGTGTCAAAGCCCACAGTAGAAAGGGCACAGAAAAAGCTGAAAGAAAAAGGTTTTATTCAACGCCAGGGTTCTACGCGGGGTAGTTGGATTCTATTGAAGTAAAGGAGGCGGTCAAATGGCAAGGCAATATAAGCTGGCCAGAAAGATGAAAGGGATCGCCCTGACTGCAGCGGCCAAAGAATTGGGCGTTACGCAACCCACACTCAGCGGATGGGAAAGCGAACGGAAGACACCTTCCATCGAAGGGTTGATTCGTATGGCAAAGTTTTACGGGGTAACAACGGATTTCCTGCTGGGGCTGACTGCTGACAATGATCCGCGCCCAGACTGGCTGCGTCCGATAGCTCCTGATATTCTTCCAGTCCTTCATGAGACGCCAGTCTATGTGTTGGAAAAGGGATGGGCCTTTGTGGATGCAGTAGAAAAGCAGCTGCGCTTTGCTGATGGCAGTCTATTACCTGTTGCCGATGTAAAGAATGTATTTCTTCTGCCACCGGCATATACGCTTACCAATCCCCCAGACAGGCCGCCCTTGGGGAAAAATGAGGTTGTCTCGTTGGATGAGGTCTGGGTGGAACCGATTTCTTCGGATACCTATCTTAGGGAGCAGTTGCGGGGCTGGTATCAGGTTAGAGCACACTATGTGGAGAATAAAGTTGGACAGCGGTTCTATCTGGACTTCTATGGTGCCAAATGGCTGGCATTTTCAGAAGAAGCGAGCGATTAGCCAGCAGAAAACCTTTGGCGATGAAAAGTGCAGATGCACTCTTGATTTTTGTTTGCAAAACCAGTATACTAAATGTGTAAGTATCAGCATTGCCAATGAGCAGTGACAGTTTTCAGGTTACACAGCGTCTGAGAGAGTTTTCTTTCAGGCGCTTTTTTTGTTTTCATGTCTTCTGCTTCTGTTATAGAAGCACAGGATCAGAAAGATGGGAGTATAACCTCCTATCCATAAAAATACTTGGCTTTTTGCCACAAGAGCACGCAGAGAACAGTTGTTCTTTGCGTGCTTTTTTTATATAGATTGGAGCCTATAGGCTCCCCCAACCTTTGTATCGGGGAGCCTCCGGGCACACCCGTTTTATATAGATATTCTCATAGAAAGGCGGGTGTTACGATGAATACACTCAAAGAAATATGCAGGAACTCAGGTGACTATTTGATCGCGCTGATTCCTTATTTGGCACATGTCATTGCAGAAAGTGAGATCACGGAGGAAATTCGCACCCTGCGTTGGGATGGTCTTTGTAAACTGCATGGGCAGCTTAGAAGATATGAAAAACGCAATTATGATTCCACTCTGCTCTCATCTCTGGCTGCAAAGAAAGCCGAACAGATTGTGCAGGCACGCACAAAAAAGGAAATGGAGCAAATCTTTAACCCTCATGCTCCATATTTTGATGGGGTAAAGTTTGTCCCCGATGCCTACTTAGTACCGGAGGAGGAACTGATTTGCTGGTGTGAAGCGTCTTTGCGGGCTCCGCTCAACGAATATGGCATGCGCAGATACATTGAGATGTTTGGCCAGGTTTTCCCGGAAAAAAGCCGGGAACTGGATCTATAGGAGGCCGTTATGACGAAATACCAAGTAGTAAAAGCAGCCGAATTAGATGCTGAAAAGCTCACGTTTGAAGACCTGCGCTGCCATTTCGGAACAGGCCGGAGTTATGTTATATCCGGAACGGGACGTGACAGAAAAACGGGATACCGTACTGGTGTTCAGACAGATGTTGGAGATATTGAAGTTTCAGAATGGAAAATGCTGATGAAAGATTTGATTCGACGTTCAGGCGAAGAATATCTCTATCAGCTGTTATTCCAATGGGTATCTCAGACTACTCCCTGGCTTCATACGAAGCAGGAATATGAACAGCAAGCGCTGGAGCTGCATGCCATGAGGATTTTTGAAAATCCTGATTGGGCAGACTACGAAGCGTTCAGAGGCTATTGCCGTTCCTCGCAGACAGGAGGTGATCTGAATGAATGAGATTACCGTTGTTGTGGAAGATGGAATGGTAATTGAGATTTTGAGCAGTGTGGAGAACAGCGTATCGGTAGAAGTACTGGATTTGGATACAACCGATATAGAGATAAAAAGTCTGCTGCTTGATCAACTCGCAGCCGAGCGGAAAAGAAAGCGTCCAATATATTTTTCAAATGATTATTAAGGAGGTCACGCATGTTTGCGAATTACAACCAAACAGCTCTGGAGCGTATGCAGGAACTGATCGAGCAGCTCCACAAGGCGGATATCGCCTACTATCGGGATGATGCCCCCATGATGTCAGACCGGGAATATGACCTTTTGATGGACGAGCTGAAGGACATCGAAAAGAAAACCGGTCTGGTACTATCCGGCTCCCCTACCCAAAAAGTTTCTGGAGAAATCTTGGAGGAGCTGACGCCGGTACGTCACACCAAACCCATGCTGTCAGCAGACAAGACCAAGTCTGTGGAAGATCTGATCCGATTTGCGTCAAAGCAAAAGGTGCTGCTCAGCTGGAAGATGGACGGGCTTACTTTGGTTCTGCGCTATGAAAACGGCGAACTGAAGCAGGCAATCACCCGCGGAAGGGAAGGGATCATCGGCGAAGATGTGACCCACACGGTTCGCACCTTTCTGAATGTTCCCCTCTCCATACCGATTCGGGAATCCTTTGAGGTTCGCGGTGAAGGCGTCATCTCATGGAAAAACTTTGAGAAGGTCAATCTCAGTCTGGGTGGAGACTATACCCACCCCAGAAATTTGGCGGCCGGAAGCGTCCGGAAACTGGATGCCAGTGAAGCCAAAAAGAGGATGCTGGAATTTTGGGCTTTTGAGCTGGTCAGCGACCAGTTGGAACCCGACAGCAAATTGGCACAGCAGCAATTCCTGCAGGCCAATGGCTTTTCTGTCGTTCCTTTTGTATTCCTGAACGCTATGCGAGATGAAAATACAATTCGGGATGCCATTGAAGGTTTTGACCCGAAAGGCTTCGCTTATCCGGTGGACGGCCTTATCATGGAGTATGACGATATTACCTATGGAAAGAGCTTGGGTGCTACAGGCCATCACGAAAACCGGCTTATTGCTCTGAAGTGGAACGACGAACTTTATGAAACCCAGTTCCGAGGCCTGGAACTGGCAACGACCAGAACTGGTATGGTAAGCATTACCGGCCTGTTCGATCCCGTCTCCATTGACGGCTCTACCGTCAGCCGAGCCTACCTGCACAATCTGGATATTCTGGATGCGTTTCAGTTTGGCGTAGGCGACAAGATCAAGGTCTATAAGGCGAACATGATTATCCCCCAGATTGCTGAGAACGAAACCATGAGCAACACCTATCAGCTGCCAATGTGCTGCCCCTGCTGCGGAGAACCGTTGACAGTCAGAAAAACAACAGGTGGTACCCGACAGCTCTTTTGTGAAAATCCCTATTGTACTGCGAAGCTGGTTCAGAAATTCACCCATTTTTGTGAGAAAACCCGCATGAACATTGAAGGGCTTTCAGCGACTACGCTGGAGAAATTCATTGGCCACGGCTGGATCCACAACTTTGGCGACCTGTATGACCTGGCGCAGCACCACGATGAAATTGTACAGACAGAGGGCTTTGGGGAAAAATCCTACCTGCGGTTGCAGGCTTCTATTGAAAAGAGCCGTCATTGTACCCTGGCCAAATTTATTGCCGGTCTGGGCATCCCTATGGTAGGCAGACACGCCGGCCGGGATTTGGACCGGTATTTTCATGGTTCCTGGGAGGCCTTTGAGAAGGCAATTCAGGAAGGCTTTGATTTCACGCAGCTGCCCGATTTTGGACAGACCATGCACAGTAACATTTACTCCTGGTATGCGGACGAAGAGGAAGCAAAGCTTTGGCGTCCGTTGCTGGAGAAAGTATCATTTATCAAGGAGGATTCTACTATGATGAACAACACAAACAATCCCTTTGCAGGAAAAACGGTCGTTGCCACAGGTAAGCTGGAAGGTTACACACGGGATGGCATTCAAATGAAGCTGCTCTCGCTCGGCGCTAAACCGGCATCTTCTGTGAGCAAAAACACGGATTATCTGATTGTCGGTGAGAAAGCCGGAAGCAAGCTGACAAAAGCGCAGCAGCTCGGGGTTAAGACATTGACAGAACAGGAATTTGAAGACATGCTGCCTGAATAACAGCAGTACAACAGTGGCGGGGCCGTTGATACGGCTCCGCTTTTTCTTAATTTGCAGGAGGATACACATGAGACGTAAAAAAATCGGAGTCATGGATTTCCACGGAAGCGTGGATATTACAGACCCCTGCTATGACAGGGATACCTGGTGCCGGATGAATGATGTAAAAATCAAGGAAGGCGATTATACCTGTGTGGTTTGGTATCACACCGATAAAGGCAACTGTGATGGAAAACCGTATTGCTACAAGCAGGTTGGCATCATCGGGATTTATCTAAATGGGGTGATCCCGGTTCAAAAAGCTATGAAAGAAATCGGGAGTATTGGCGTGGATGCCGGGCTTGCCGGGTTCTTTCATAACAAGCCTGATTATGATGACGATGCCTGGCAGAAATTTTGCGACAGGATTCGCAATGGTGACGTCTGGATGACGGAAGATGGATTTTACAGTTCTTCCGGTTATGGTGATGGTTGTTATGGCGTATATGCAGCAGTACAGAACGAAGAAATCGTTGCTTTAGAAATCAGGTTTTTGTAAAACGAAAGGAGTTTCACATGGAAAATAAAAAGACGTTGGAAATCAAGGGTACGCCTCTGTACCCGGTGACAGTTGGTATGCCGGCTATCGTTTCGGAGCAGGAAGGTGTACGAAGAACAAGCAAGGTACTGAGCGTGAAAGAAATCTCCCAGACGGAGATTTTCTTTGAGACGCTGAATACCAACTATTTACTGCATCTGGCAGCCAAGGAGGCGGCAGTATGAGCAGCGAAATTTTCTATGACAGGGCTTTCATACGGATAGGCGAGAAATTTATCCCCATATGCAACCATGGTTCCTCCAATTGTTTTGATTTCAATCCCATTACGAGACGTGAAATTCCGGAGAAACACTGGAGTGTCCTGAATTACCCCTATCCCGGGCGCTTTGTTTTCAGTAAAGAGGAAATAAAGCATCTTTCCGAGGTTTATGAGGACATCAATGTAAGCAATCGGGGCGGCACGAAGAAAAGCCGCTACACTTCATTTGAACCGGGTGAGTTCGGGAAATGGATCCTTGGGGGGATGCGGAACGCTCATACTGTTGAGGAATACACAGCCTACGGAAATACCGTGATCATCATGGACTATGGCAATAACTATCGGCCTCATCCTGTCAGGACAACAGAAGAGTTGCTGGCTACGCTGGAAGAAATGAAAGGCAAAAGCATCGATGTTTCATTTCTGGATGAGCGTCAGGTGCATCGGCCACCATTGCGAAAAAGGGGTACCCCCTTTAACTTCGACATACTGGACCGATATTATGTCCTTTTCCACAAAAATGGGTATTTTGTAAAACGGAGTTCCAGAAGGTTTTGGTGCGCTAAAGGTTTTTCCGGTATACCGACGAACGCAAAAAAGTTCAGAAGTGAGCAGGCCGCCCAGAAATATCTGGAGCAGAACGAATCATTCTTCAGAGGCCATACCTTTGAAATAAGGTGTGTAGAGAAAGGAGCTTCATGACATGAGAGAAAGTAAAAGTGCCCGCTTCTGCCGCTTGGCGGAAGCACGAGTCAACAAGATTATCAAGATGATCCGATTGCTTGGCAACTGCTCAGGAAAAGCGGTCTACCAGTATGATTCGGAACAGGTCGAGGAGATTTTCGCAGCAATTCAGTTTGAATTGGATGCGGCACGCCGGAGATTCTATACAGAAAAACGCCGGTTTTCGTTATCGAAGACCTGCGATCTGCATCAGGATATACTGGCCAATCCCCATATTTCTCTGACATTGCCGGATAATAGCGTCCTGACGGCGGTGGCCTTTCAGCAGGATGACTACCCCGGCATCAATATTTACCTTGAGCAGGAGGAGATCCCTCAACTCGCCTGCTTTGTAGAGTATAATCCGGAACGCAGCCCCTGCCATATGGTCTGCATCGGGGCATACCAGTCTAATGACGATGAAACAACCTATTATGAGCCCTATGAGGCAGAAAGGGAAACACATGAATGAAGGAAACAATAAAGGAAATTATTGTTACACCCTCCGGCTTTCCTGGGTGGAAGTAGCGGAACTGCTTTCTGATTATGTGAGCAAGATCCTGGAGCATAAAGTATATGGTACCGCAGGCTATGAAGACTATGATTATTGGGAGTTCTGTTCCAAAGAAAAGCATTTTACGATTGATGAAATCCTCCGTCTTATCCAGCATGTCAAAGGAGACGATGAGATGTATCGAGAGTCAATTCCATTGGAAGGGAGTAGTTCAGCTTCCCTTGGATTGTGTCTCTCCCGCGCCTTGCTGGGGCGGACGTTGGACATGATCTGGGACCACGAGAGCATAAATACTTCTGCCTTGTGGCTCGTTGACGTGCAGGAATGCCGCCGCATCCTTTATCAAAGGTTTGTAGAGATAGGGTCGGATATGATTTTTCTGGATGATCTGAAGAGTAAGGACGAAGCGGTTACATATCTCCATGAAAACAGCCCAACACATTCTGGACTGATGGATTTTTGCGAGGATTACCGGGAACGGTATCACAATGAGCTTTGCTGGAACTATCCCATTTCCGATGGAAAGCATCTTGGCACCTTTTTCCTCCTTGTGAAAGAGGGCGTGTTGAGCCTGCCCTATGACGATGCGGATAAAGTAGATTATGAACTGCTTTGTCTGGATGATGCGAGGCTTTGTGATAAAGAATCCCTGTCAGTTTTTATAGATGACTGGGAAAGCTTTGAACGGGATCTGCGTACTGCTATGTATAATATGCTGGATTTTTATCGCCGAGAGGAGGAGCACAATGAAGAAAACAATTGACTGGGTCATCCATCTGGTGGCCAATAGGACTTGCAGTGTGTGTGGGGAAGAAGAAAATGGATTTCTTCCGTATACCTGCAATGCACATACTCATGGTATGGAGCGGTACGGGCATTTGGATTTTCAGGTAGTCCTGTTTCTACCACCCAATGAAATCGCACGCATTCTCAACGCTATGGGTCTGCGTGTCCAGAATGGAGAACGTTTCCGGGCTGGAGACTATGTTTCCGGTATCTATGAGGACTGCCCAATACGGCTGGACGCATTTGAGGAAACTGGGAGAACTGTGCTGCGCGTGATTATCCCTGATAAATACGGTGTATTCCCAGAGGATAAAGACTGCATGGAGACATATAAGCTGCAGCAACTGCCTACAGATGCTCTGTATAGGGAAGGCGGTGAGCAGTCATGAAAACGAGAATCTATCAGATCATTCCAGAGTTGGACATCCATCACATAAAATTCATGGGCTTCGCGGACATGCGCCAGCATTATGGCGGAATTGTACCAGCTGAGATTTACGGCTGCGTATACGATGGAACTCTGCAGACACAAGATCTCGAAGAGATTTTCAAGCTTTTTAACACTGAGCGCCCAACTGGTTATAAGGGGCATTCCCTATCCGTATCCGACGTCGTTGAGCAGGAAGATGACTGCGGCAATTGCCGCTTTTTCTACTGCGATGTGTTTGGATTCCAAGAGGTGCGCTTTCAAAAAGAACAAGCCGAATTGATTTGATATGGCAGCATAGAAGCCAGAAAGGAGCAAAATGAAAACTGTAGTATTGACTTACAAGGGCCGCGACAGCTGGGACCGCCCGGTTTATGAAGCGGCAGGCCGTCTGTATGTGGATGTTAATCCACGAAAATCCTATAAACCGAATATCTGCACAAAGTACCAGAATGAGTTTGATGGTGAACCGGATACTCCGATTGCCGAGGACATTCAGGTTAAATTTCAGCCTTTTCGGTATACATGGGATTAAACAAATTGAGTTTCAGGTCAGTTTGACACAAAAAGAGGCGTCGGTTATCCGGCGCCTCTGCCTATTTGGAGGTAAAACAATATGAACGACAGTGTAATCAATTCTAAGCCAGTAAGCCTATCGGAGCGTTTTCCTTTCAAATGCACCGGATGCAGCGCTTGCTGCCGACATGTGCGTCAAAGCGTACCGCTTGAGTGTCTGGATATATTCCGGATGGCAAAATTCTTCCGTGAAAGGGATCCGTCTATCAAAAGTACAGACGATTTTTTAACTCGTTATGCGGAGCCGGCCCTGCTGGACGAGTGTGGTTTTTTTGTATTTATGCTCAAAGTCCAGGGAAAAGATGACGCATGTATTTTTCTTCAGGGAAATAGGTGTTCGGTACAAGATGTGAAGCCGAGAGTTTGCAGGCTCTATCCTTTTATTGCAAGCCCAATAGAGAATGGACGGTTTGAATATCTGGTGAGTTTAGAATATCCCCATCATTTTCGCGGACCTCAGATTTTGGTCAAACGCTGGGTGAATCACTTTTTCTTTGCGGAGGAAAAGGAAGCTCTCCGTATTGACTACCAGACGGTACTTGGGATTGCCAGATGGATGCGTCGCGTCCCGGAAGAATATAAAAAACGGGCTATCTCGCTGTTTTTATGGTATCGGTACTCTGCGTATGACTTGGAGCGCCCCTTTTTAGAGCAGTTTCAGATCAATATAGGAAAGCTGCAGATGGCTCTTCAGGCATTGGCAACAGAAAAATAAACATATCAGTCGCAAGACAAAATCAGGAGGAAACTGAGCAAAGCCCTCCTCTCAATTCAAAGGAGAGATAAATTTATGGATGACAGACTAAAATACTTTGCGGACAATTTAGACAAGTTGACAATTGGAGTGGACGATCCGTTTCAATTCCACTGCGATCAGTGCGGCAAGTGCTGCATTCATCGGGATGATATTCTTTTAAATCCAAGAGACCTCTACAAGATGGCGAAGTTTCTGAAATTAACGATGGAAGGAATAGTAGCACGCTATTGCGAGGTATATATTGGAGATTCGTCACGATTTCCAGTGGTGCGGATAAAACCGCGGGGATCAGTTCACCGCTGCCCGTTTCTGAACGATAGGAAGTGTTCCATTCATCCGGCAAAACCTATTGTCTGCGCCATGTTTCCTATTGGGAGATATGTCCGCACAGATCAGCCGTTAAAGAATGGAAAGCTCAAAACAGAATACCTTTTCCAGAAACCGCTTTGTGGCGATCAGTCCGAAACTCATACCGTTAGAGAGTGGTTCGGCGGCTTCGGGATTCCACTGGAGGATACATTTTTTCAGGATTGGCAGAGTGTCCTTACTGAAATAAGCCTCAAGATACATAAAATAGAACCGTCGAGTACAGAAAAAGAAATGAATCTCATCTGGGACTTGATTTATGGTGTGTTGTATCTCAACTATGACATGGAAAAGGAATTTGAATCACAATTCCAGGATAATTCCAGAAAGCTGATGGAGGTGATCCGGAAACTGCCGGGTCAAGAGGTGAACAAGCATGTATGAAGAAAGAAATCAGTATCAGATTACACGCAAGGATGCCAGGGGCTGCTTTGTAGAAAGCCTGAGTGATGCCTTCCCCATTGGGAAGGCGCACTTCGCATTTGCCACCTATGATATTAGTCGCCCGGCTGGTCAGCGTCAGACGAACAACATCCATATTTACATTGATTTGGATGAGATTCTGGAACTGTGCCGAAAACTGGAGTGCGGTGAATTGAGGTACCTGCTGCAGACCAAAAAGAAGAACAACGACAAAACACCGTTGTATCAGTGTTTAGGCGGAACCTCTGCGGAAAAATTGGCAAAAGCGGGAAGACCCCGGAAAGACGGAAAAAGCCTGTCCAGAACGGCTCAGCTTCTCGTGGGAAGTAAATCCGATTTTCTGTTTGTTGCCGACAGTGGCCCTGGAGAGACAAACGAAAAGGGACTTATTGTTCCCAAGTTTGGCAACCATCCAGAAAACCACGTTGCCATCAGCATGACTTTTGAAGTTTTTAGTGAGTTTCTGCTGATGACGCGCATCCATTATCAGGCATGGCTGACTGTAACTTATATCTCAAAAACAGGAAAACAGGAACAGAATACACCGAACTCGTTTATGCCTGAATCCAAGTATGCGGAGTCGGATAAATTGGTAGAGGCTATGTTTTGAAAGTAATTTAAGATGGCGGCTCTTTTATGGAAACATAAGAGGGCCGCTTTTTTATAGAAATAGAATAAAATTCGACTATAGGAATGGGCTAATTTCTTGAATTTAATACGTATTTGTGTTACTATTGCCATGAGTAAGCTTACGATAACTGAATGAGGTGATAAAATGCAAAACACTAATTTTAATCAAGACTGGTATGGCTCTCAAGCCAAAGTACTACTACAAAACTCAAACTGTGTGGTCGTTGATTATGGCTGCAATGGCCGTGGTATCGTAAAAAACTATAACCTATTTGAGGGAATACAGCTTTGTTTCCTCGATTTTGAGACGGATGGGGCTATGAAAGCTCAAAAGTTCAATCCAGATATTATCCAGATTACGCATTGTCAAACTGGACGCTATGAATGTGAATTTGCCAATCACACTGTCTCATATTTGCCAGAGGGCTATTTTAGTGTTGCAGCAACGGAGCATTTACCAGTTTCCTTCTCATTTCCTTTGCGGAAGTATTACGGAGTAAGTCTCGTCATAGACCGGCAAGTATTATCGGATGCAACACGCAGGATGATGCAGACAATTCCCATTGACCTTGACAAGATAGGAACAACACTGGGGCTTGAAACAAGATGGTATGTTAGCGATACCCCACCGCAATTACAGCACTTATTTTCAGAATTATATACTGCTGTCGATACAGAGCCAATCGGCTATTTCAAAATCAAAGCTATCGAATTACTATACCACATGGATCAGTTGACACAGATTAACGGGTGCGATTTGAAGTATTTTGATAAGAAACAGATACAGACCACAAAAGCGATACGAGAATACCTCATTTCCCATTTGGATGAAAAAGTGTCTCTGGAGCAGTTGGCAAAGGAAGCACACTTAAACCTCTCTATTTTTCATTTGGTTTTTTCTCATATCTATGGAGACACACCCTATGCGTATCTCAAAAAATACAAAATGAATTTAGCAGCCCAGTGGCTTTCGGAAAATAAAATGAAAATCGGGGATATAGCTTTGGAACTCGGATATAGTAATGCCAGCAAATTTGCTAAAGCGTTTCAATCTGTGTATGAGATGCTCCCAAAAGACTACCGGAAAAAATAAATAGGAAGAACGGGCTGTTTTTCATGCCTTTCCAGAGGAATGGAGCAGAAAAAAATTACGCAAAAAGATATAATGAACCGGTGCGGTTAGTTTGTGCTAACGCATCGGCTTTTATTTAGGAGGTGGTATCCCTGCTGACCATAGATACTCGAATCAAGTTGCTTTTATTTTTACTTATCAACTTCATGGTATTTGGCTTGAAAGATTTTGTCCTTGGCAGCGTGTGTTTTTTCTTCATCTGTATCCTTTCGTGCCTGATGGGGCAGAAAAAGATTGTATTGAAATACATTATCTTTTATGTAGTGATTGCGGCCATACAGCAGCTTTGCGCCTTCCTTCCCCAGGCCATCGAAACTATTTTGTCGATCTTCACATTGTTCATCCGGGTGATGATACCCGTGGTACTCTTTGCTTCAACTTTTATCGCTACAACGAAAGTCAGCGAATTGATTGCGGCCATGTACTCGCTAAAAATTCCTCGGAGCATTACCATTACATTCGCTATGGTATTGCGCTTTTTTCCTACTTTCAGTGAGGAGATCCACAATATTTATGACGCGATGAAGTTAAGAGGTATCGCCCTTTCGTGGAAAAATGTATTCACGCGCCCCATGCTCATTCTGGAGGCAATCGCTATCCCCATCGTGATGCGCTCTGCTTCGATTGCAGAAGAATTATCTGCTTCTGCGGTGACGAGAGGCATTGATAATCCGGCGCAACGGACTTCGTTCATTCAGCTAAAAGTTCATGCTAAAGATTGGATGGTACTGTTCTTCTTTCTCGTTACCTTTGTGGTGCTGTTTTTCTGCAAATATCAGATATATGGGAGGATATGATGATGATTGATATTGACCATGTATCTTTTCAATATTCCGGTGCTGAACGGGAGAATCTGCAAGATTTTAATTTGCAGATTGAAAAAGGGGAGTGTGTTGTTCTTACTGGCGAATCTGGATGTGGAAAGACTTGTGTGACCAGGTTGATAAATACACTTATTCCCCACTTTTACGAAGGGGAAATGTCTGGGACGGTTCTCATTGACGGAGTTGATACCCGCACGATCCAACCGCACGATTTATCGGACAAGATAGGCTCAGTTTTCCAAAATCCACGTAGTCAGTTTTTTAGCCTGGATACGGACAGCGAGATTGTGTTTGGTATGGAAAATAAGGGAATGCCCTATCAAGTGATGCTGGACCGTTACCAACAGACTATCCGGGAATTACATATTGAAAAGTTAAAGGATCGCAACCTGTTTGACTTGTCCGGCGGACAAAAGCAGACCATAGCCTTTGCCAGTGTTTACGCATTAAACCCTGATATTTTTGTTCTGGACGAGCCTTCCTCAAACCTGGACCCGGAGGCCATTCAAGAACTACGGCGGTTGCTTTTGCTGATTAAGGCGCAGGGAAAAACGATTATTGTATCCGAACATCGCCTTTACTTCTTGAATGGGATTGCCGACCGCATTGTCCTCATGGAACATGGCAAACTGAAACAATCTTGGTCCGCCAGTGATTTTGCTTTACTCAGTACCGAGCAAATCAAGGCGCTGGGACTTAGAAGCTATACGCCTACAAGGTTAGATCTTCCCGAAACAACACCTTCTCGAAACGATACCCCGGCTGTCAAAGTCAGAGATCTCGTGATTGGATATGAAAAGGGAGAACCCGTGGCGCAGCACCTGAACTTTTGTGTCTACCCTGGAGAAGTTGTCGGCGTGGTAGGAAAAAATGGCTGTGGCAAATCAACTTTGGCCAGAACTCTATGTGGTTTGCAAAAGGAACTGCATGGAGAAGTTCTATACAAAAACAGTACGGTTCCAAGTAAACGACGGATCAAGAAAGCGTATCTTGTTATGCAGGACCCGGACTATCAACTGTTTACTGATAGCGTTTACCAAGAACTACTTCTGGCATTGTCTGACCAAAAGGATAAAGATGAAAAACGAATAGATGATATTCTGGACGAGCTGAATTTGACGATTTATAAAGAGCGGCATCCAATGTCCCTCTCTGGCGGTCAGAAGCAGCGCACCGCTATCGGCGTTGCGGCACTCCGGGATGCAGATGTACTTATTTTTGATGAGCCTACAAGCGGCTTGGACTACAAAAATATGGAGAGCGTTGCAGGAATTTTAAGTGCGCTGTCCAAAAGAGGGAAAGCCATCCTTGTGATTTCCCATGACAATGAACTACTGATGAAGATTTGTTCCCGTATCATTCGCGTGGATGAAAGGACTTCATCTTAGTTATAAACAAATAATAGAAAGGGGCTATCTGTATGAGTGAACAAGCAAAACCTGTCGGGGCATCCGACAAAATGAAAGCAAAGGACTTTATCACGCTGGGCATTTTTACGGTGTTATTCTTTGCTGTAGTAATGGTGTGCATCTTTGCCTCCGCAGCTACCGTGGTGACTTTCGCCTTTGGGAGCGCCATTGCTGCAATTCCTGGAGGCATTATCTATATGCTGATGCGCGCTAAAGTGCCAAAGGCCGGGAGCGTCCTCTTGAGCGGTGTGGTAATCGGCTTGATTGAGTTCTTGATTGGTGCAGGATGGGCGGTTGCCGTTGGCTTTATCGCCGGTGCCGTAATTGCGGAGTTGCTGGCCCGCGTCGGCCACTATAAGAGCTTCTGGCTGAATACCATTGGCTATTCTGTCTATATGATGTTCTTTGCACTGGGCACCTATCTCCCTATGGTCATTATGACCGGCTATGTGGATGATATGTCCACCTCTAACGGTGTAAGTGCCGAGTATCTGACGGAGCTGCATAGCTTTATGAATGGAACAATGGTAGTCATCATCGCTGTTGTGACCTTCGTTGCAGGCATCATCGGCGCTTTGATTGCAAAAGGCGTGTTCAAAAAGCATTTCCAGAAGGCAGGCATTGTCTAAGGACGATATAGTTACGGCTAACTCTCTGGTATCTTTGGGCTATTTTTGGTACTGGAACAGAGGTATGGAGTAGCAAACAATTTCAAAGGTTGATAAAATGAATGGTGAGGTTAGAAGTTGCTAACTTCGCCATTTTCACTTTTAAGGAGGGTTCATGCTATGTCAAACGCAAAGTCGAAACAGGCAAAACCAAAGACAGGTTTGGTACGATGCATGGAATTGGCTTCTGACAGAAAGGGCCTTGTATTTTTAGCTGCGGTTCTTTCGTCACTGGCGGCCATTGCTTCGTTCATCCCGTACATAGCGGTTTATTTCATGATCCGCTCAATTATCGGTGTTTTCCCGAATCTTGACCAGTTGGATATGGGAATGGTCATGAATTATGGCTGGTTGGCGCTTACCGGAATCGTGGCGAATATCCTGTTGTATTTTCTGGCTATTTTCAGCTCTCACATGGCGGCATTTGGAACACTGTACGAGCTGAAAGTTCTCTTTGCAGACCATATTACCAAAATCCCACTTGGGTATCACTTGACAATTGGTAGCGGCCGCCTACGCAAGATCATGGATGAAAATATTGAAAGCGTGGAGGGTTTTATTGCTCACCAGTTTCCTGATTTTGTTGCTTCTATTACAGCTCCTATCGTCATGGTCATCATCCTGCTGACTGTTGACTGGCGATTTGGCCTTGCTTCCCTGGTCGGTATCATTCTTGCATTTGTTGCTGAGTTCATTGGCTTTGGCAGCGGAGAAATGAAAGAGAACATGGGCAAGTACCAAAAGGCTCTGGAAGAAATGAATAATGCCTCTGTGGAATATGTCCGGGGAATGTCAGTAGTAAAGGCGTTCAATCAAACAGCCTCTTCGTTCAAAAAACTCAAAGAGGCTATCACCGGCTATACGGAATGGGTTCTCAAGTTTTCCCTGGGCTGGCAGAATTGTATGCCTGCCTTTACCACGATCATCAATAATGTTTATCTGATCCTTGTCCCTGTGGGCATCCTGATTGGCTCCAGAACAGATGATTTTGCCGGATTTGCGATGACCTTTATCTTTTATCTGCTTTTTGTACCAGCAATTTCCGGTGTGCTGAACAAAATCATGTATATTTCAGAGTCGTTCATGCAGATCAACGGGAATGTGGCCCGGATGGACGAGATATTGAACATTCCAGAAATGCCGGAAACGGCTCATCCTAAGAAACCTGCAGGGGACGATGTTGTTTTCCATGATGTCAGCTTTTCCTACACTGGGGATAATTCTGAGAAAGCCCTAGAAAATGTATCTTTTTCAGCAAAGCAGGGACAGATCACAGCCATTGTCGGCCCGTCCGGCGGCGGTAAGAGTACGATTGCCAATTTGATTTCCCGCTTTTGGGATGTGTCCTCTGGCAGCATTACCATTGGCGGTGTAGATGTGCGTGATGTGGCGGAGGATGACCTGATGCGCCATGTCAGTTTTGTGTTCCAGGACATTTTCCTGTTCAAGCAGAGCATCTTGGATAATATCCGTATGGGCAACCCTTCGGCCAGTGAGGCACAAGTAATCGCAGCGGCGAAAGCGGCGCAATGCCACGAGTTTATCTCCAAACTGCCCAACGGGTATCACACAGTGGTCGGTTCCAAAGGAATCCATCTCTCTGGCGGCGAACGCCAGCGGATCGCCATTGCGCGTGCTATCATCAAAAATTCCCCCATCATCGTGTTGGATGAGGCAACGGCATTCAGCGACCCGGAGAACGAATACCTGATCCAGAAAGCCTTTGAAAAGCTGATGCAGGGCAAGACGGTTATTATCATCGCACACCGCCTTTCCACGATCCGCAATGCAGATAAGATCATCGTCATGGAGAAAGGGCACTTAGTCGAAGAAGGAAATCATGACGAGCTGGTGGCTGCAGGCGGGCGCTATGCACAGATGTGGAACCACTATACAGAAGCGATTGGCTGGAAAATCAGCGGAAAGGCGGTGTAACTATGAGCAGATTACAAAAAGCTCTCTTTTTGTCAGACAAGGGTTACGCAGATCTGAAAAAAGCAATTTTCGCCTGCACATTGACGAACCTGGCTATGCTTCTGCCGTTCTGTGTAACTGTTATGATTTTCAGTGAACTTCTGACACCCTTTGTCAGTGGCGGCTCCATCCAGTGGAACCATATCTGGATGCTGTGGGGCGCGGGTATTGTTTCGGCCATCCTGGTATTTCTGGCCGCCAAAAATGATTACCGCAAAACCTATATTGCCTCGTATAAGGAGTCGAACACGACCCGGCTGCGGATTGCGGAACATCTTCGGAAACTCCCTATGAATTTCTTTAACACCAAGGACCTTTCCGAACTGACCACGAATATGATGGCAGATTGCAGCAGCATGGAGTCCTTGCTCAGCAGCACGATCCCGCCGCTGATTGCAAACGGCATCACCGTGACTCTGACCTGTATCCTGCTTGCCTTCTTCGATTGGCGGCTTGCTCTGTGCGTATTCATCACGGTTCCGATTGCCTTCCTCATTATCTGGCTCAGCCGGAACCATCAAAAGAAACTGTTTGAAAAGCAGGTTGACGCAAAGCTGGCTGCCTCTGACCAGGTACAGGAATACCTGGAAGGCATGAAAATCATCAAGTCCTGCGGGCTGTCCGGATCTCATTTCAGTGCGTTGGATAAAGCTCTGCTGGCGATGAAAAAGATCGCCATCAAGGTAGAAATGGCTGTCGGCGTGTTCATGTCCAGCGCCAGCATGATTTTGCAGGCAGGTATTGGCATTACAATCTTTGTCGGTGCTGTCCTTCTAACCAGTAGACAAATTGAGCTGCTGCCTTTGCTCATGTTTCTGCTGATGGTCACGCGGATTTATGGCCCTATTTTGGCAATTCTGGCGAATTTGTCCTCGCTGCTAAATTTGAATGTAGTTACAAGTCGTATGCGTACCCTGCTCACTACTCCCGCAATGAACGGCAACGAGAAAACGATCCCGAACTGCGATATTGAGCTATCCCATGTGACCTTTGCTTACAATCAGGAAGATGTCATCAAAGATGTTTCCTGTAAAATCCCCCAGGGGAGCGTGACTGCCCTTGTTGGCCCATCCGGTTCCGGCAAAAGCACGATTTCAAAACTGATTGCTCGGTTTTGGGATGTTCAGCAGGGCACAATTACCGTGGGCGGCAAGGAGATTAAAAGCATGGAGCCGGAAAGCCTCATGTCCTATATGTCCTTCGTGTTCCAGGATGTGACCCTGTTCAATGATACGGTTATGAACAATATCCGGCTTGGCAATCCAAACGCAACGGACGATCAGGTAATTGCTGCTGCCAAAGCCGCCTATTGTGATGAATTTGTCCGGGAGATGCCGGACGGGTACCAGACGGTCCTCGGTGAAAACGGCAGCACACTTTCCGGCGGTGAGCGCCAGCGTATTTCCATCGCCCGCGCTTTACTGAAAAACGCTCCCATTATTCTGCTTGACGAAGCAACCGCATCCCTTGACCCGGAGAATGAAGTCCTGGTTCAAAAGGCGATTGCCAAACTGGTGGAAGGTAAGACGGTTATTATGATCGCCCACCGCCTCCGTACAGTTGTGGATGCGGACCAAATCCTCGTTCTTGACAATGGACGGTTGGTAGAGCATGGAACCCACGATGAGCTGATGAAGAAGAACGGTCTGTATCATAAGCTGTTCCACATTCAGCAGGAAAGCCTTGGCTGGGCGGTATAGCTCCTTTGAGAAAGGATGTTCCTATGAAAATTCATTCGTCTGGGGAGGATTATCTGGAGACTATACTTATTCTCCATAAGAAGGTGGGCATGGTACGCTCTGTGGATGTGGCTCGGCACATGGAGGTCACAAAGCCCAGCGTGTGTCATGCGATAGCAACTTTGAGGAACGGTGGATTCCTGACAATGGACAGCGACTTCTTCCTACACTTAACCGATGTGGGTCGGAAGGTAGCGGAGCAGACCTATGAAAAACACCGTTTCTTCGCAGATCTTCTTACTGAAGCTGGCGTAGAGCGGAAGATAGCCGAACAAGAAGCCTGCCATATGGAACACGCCATTAGTAACGAGGCTTTTCGAAAATTAAAAGAATTATTGGAAACATGATTTTCAAGAAGGAGGACATGACATGCGCCTTAATCGCTCAACGGATTATGCCATTCGAATTCTGATATACTTGGCTAAAGAAGCAAGTGTTGTGTCCTCTGCCAAACTAAGTGGAAAGGTTGGGATGTCTCCTCGATATTTACTTCAAATCGGGGCGAAATTACGAAATGCAGAGTTGATAACAACAACTTATGGATCAAGTGGAGGTTTTTCTATCAAACGCCCGGCGGATGAAATCAGCCTGTATGATATTATTACAGCCATGGAGGGCGGGATTGCTTACCAGATTTCGCAAAAACATAAAGGGAGCAAGGACATCAAGCCGTTGGATGAAATATATAAATATATGGACGATGCGTTGATTCACTTTCTTAAAGGTATCACCATAGCAGAGCTTTTACCACAATCTGAGGAAACAGAAATTTAGCTTTGTACAAAATAGAATAGGCCTTGTAGATCAATAAAGTCTGCAAGGCCTATTCTATTTTGTAAGACTTCTTCTCTGTCCCTTTTTACTTTACCAGCTTCCAGCCGGCGGCTTCTCTGCGGGTGGTGAGAAAATCACGGTACAGGCCGGGGCGGTCTGCTAATTCTGAATGGGTACCCTTTTGTACGATCTGCCCGCCATCCAACGCCAGAATTTGGTCTGCGTTCCGCACGGTTTTCAGTCGGTGGGCAATCATAATAATCGTCTTGTCCTGCATCAAAGCTTCCATGGCCTCCTGCAGCTTATCCTCGTTCTCCGGGTCTACGTTTGCAGTCGCCTCGTCGAAGATGATGATGGGCGCATCCTTGAGGATAGCCCGTGCAATAGAAATCCGTTGCTTTTCGCCTCCGGACAAAGTGGCCCCGCCTTCGCCGATTACAGTATTGTATCCAGCAGGAAGGGAACGGATAAACTCATCACAGCAGGCTTTTTTCGCCGCTTCTACCACTTCCTCATGGGTGGCTTCCGGCCGGCCAAACTTGATGTTGTTCTCGATGGTGTCGGCAAAGAGGTATACCTTTTGGAAAACCATACTTATCTGGTCCATCAGAGATTCCAGGGTGTAGTCCTTCACATCGGTGCCACCAATGTGTATGGAGCCATGATCCACATCCCAGAATCGGGCAATCAGGCTGCACAAAGTCGTCTTGCCGGAGCCGCTTGGGCCGACAATCGCCGTTGTTGTCTTATCGGGAATCGTAATGGAAATATCATTTAGGATAGGTTTGGAATCATAGGAAAAATTCACATGTTCAAAGGTAATGTCATGCTTTTGGGGAACAGTCGTTTTCCCATGTTCATCCATTTCTGAAATGCTGTCCACTTGATTGGCATGGTCAATGGAACTTCCCACAAGGCGCAAGGCGGACACGCCGCTTCCGGCCGATTGGATCTGGGAAAAAACCAGGAAAGAGACCACTACAGCCATCAGGGCATTTGCCAGAGACATGGTGTTGTTCAGGCAAAACAGCACTGCCGCCACAAGAATGAGAATGCTGAATAGATGGAGAATCATTTCTTGTGCCATAGTATATGGGGTAAAGAGTTTTTCAATGGCCAGATTGTTGTCGCGGCTGTCTTCCATTGCCTGCCGTACCCGCTTATCACCCTTGCCGGTGAGGTTGAAGGACTTGATAACGCTCATGCCCTGAAGCTGTTCCAGTATCGCCTCCACCAGCTTTGCCTCTGCCTTCTGCCGCTTTGGAGCAATACGGGCGGAGCGTTTTTCCATAGCGGAGAGTATCAGCAGATAGAAAACCATTCCCAGAAAGGCCAAAAGTCCAATGCGCCAATCCCATGCCAGTACGAACAGGAGCATCACCAATGAATTGATCAGTCCGCCCAAAATGCCAACCAATACCATAGGTCCGGTGCTTTCCACCTCGTCCAGTACAGTGGTAGTGATTCCTGTCAGTTCCCCAAGGCTTTTGTCGTTAAAATAACCCATGGGGATCCGTTTCAGCTTGTCACCGATGGTAATCCGCTTATTGGCCACCATGAAATAACCGGCGTGGGTCTGTTCAAGCTGCGTAAAGCGGTTGACAATAGCTCGCCCTAGAATGCTGACTACCAGCAGTCCCAGTGCCTGCCATGCGGGTGCGGTAGATGAGGAACCGTCTACCAGCGCTAGGACAATCACATAGATGGCTGCAATTTGAAACATGTGGAAGATGGCAAAGAAAAAGCCGCCAACCATAGACTTGCGGATATTCCTTTGCTCTTCTCCCGCAAAACGCCAGATTTTTTTCAGTACTTCAATCATGCCACGTCACCATCCTTTGCGCCGATGTGGGCCTTCCACATCTCTTGATATAGTTCGCTGTGTTCTAAAAGCTCCTGATGCGTACCGCTGTCGGCAATCCGGCCATCTGCAATGACGAAGATTTGATTGGCATCGGTGATGGTAGAAAGCCTGTGGGCAATGACAATGACCGTCTTGCCCTCTACCAGCCGGGCCACTGCTTGCTGAATAACCGCCTCGTTCTCCGGGTCGATGTAGGCGGTCGCCTCATCGAGAATGATGACAGGCGCGTTTTTCAGCATGGCTCTGGCAATGGCAATTCGCTGCCGTTCTCCTCCGGAAAGATGGGCACCGCCTCCGCCCACCACCGTCTCATAACCATTTTCCAGGCTGCGGATAAATCCGTCACAACCGGCGGCTTTGGCTACGGCCTCCACCTCAGCGTCGCTTGCGCTGGGTTTGCCCATGCGGATGTTTTCGCGCACAGTTTCGTCAAACAGGTAGTTCTCCTGGGAAACAAAAGCCACCTGATCATAAAGCTGCGGCAGAGGGATTTCTTTCAGGTCATGTCCGCCCAGAGTGATGGAACCCTGTTTCACGTCCCAGAAGCCGCCGATCAGCTTGGCAATGGTAGATTTACCAGAACCGCTTGGTCCTACAAAGGCGGTCATTGTGCCCGCCGGTATGGAGAGAGAGATATCGTGCAGAATTTCCTTGTCTTTGTGGTAACCGAAAGATACATGATTGACCTGGATATCTGAAGAGGACAGCTTGACAGGCGTTGTACCGTGATGCTGTTCTTCGCCGCTAAGAATGGAGTCCACGCTTCCTACAATAGTCCCCACTTTAGCTAAGCTGTCTACAAAATCCATGGCGGCCAACAGCGGACCAGCGATTCCCAGTGAAAGAATAATAGTAGTGATGAAGGTTTCCACAGAGAGACTTCCGCCTTGATACAGGAGCCAGCCTACCGGCAGGATGGTAATCATGGTGGTGGGCGCCAGTGCACGGGAAATTGAGATGGGCATCTGGCAGCTCTTCATCCAGTGATAGAAGTATGAGGCGTTGGCCTTGATCCGGTCAGAAAACTTAGCGTAGGAATTTTTGCCTTGGTTGAAGGCCTTGATAACTTCAATACCGCCGATATACTCCACGATTGTGGAGTTCATGGCCTGTGTCACCTTGACGGACCCCTCATACTGTTTGCCATAGTTTTTCATAACCACCATCATAAAAACCATACCTACCGGGATAGAGACGAGGGATAACAGCGCCATCCGCCAATCCAGCACGAACAGATAAATCAAAATGCTGACAGGGCCTAAAATATTGGCTGTCATCTCCGGCAACAGGTGGGCCAAAGGCCGTTCCATACTCTCCACCTGGTCCACGATGATTTGCTTCATCTGACCGCTGGAGGTGTCCATAACGGTACCTAGGGGCATTTTCGGCAGTTTTTCTAAAATCCTTTCCCGTATGCTTTTCAGGATGGAAAAGGTTGCCTTGTGGGACATGGACAGGGCCAGCGAGTAGAGGCCAGCTCGCAGCAGGAAGCCTGCTAAGGCCAGCCCGCACCACAGGATATAAAATCGTATTTCTGCGTTCCCGCTAAGAAGGCCGATGATGATCTGGGCCGCTGAAAAATAGGGCAGCAACCCGCACAGCACGCCCACGGCGGCAGAAAAGATAGCTCTTATAAGACCGCCGTGGTAGTCTTTCCCCAGTTCCCACAGACGTAACATGGGGCTTTGTTTTTGCATAGAGATTCCTCCTTTTTAGTTAGTTATCACAAACTTATCGTTGTATAAAAAGGCTGTCTGCGGATCCAAACAGCACAGCCTGATTACCGGATTAAAGCTCTGTGGCATTGAAAATGGTGGAGAAACCCTGCATGTGATAACGGTTTAGCAGGCGTACATATTTGACAGCCGATGCTTTATCCATATTATGACGCACCACCTCAAACATACCGTTGAAATAGGCGGTAACTACGATGTGGACAAATTCTTCCGTCACCAGGCCGGATTTCACACTCTTGCAGCCGATGACTTCCATATATTTATAGGTATAATCCACCTCGATTTCCACCAGCTCCTCTACAAAGCGGGAAAACTGTGTACCCTCCGCACAGTCCAGAAGCAACCGGAATACATCAAAGTGGTCATAGATATAGTCCAGCATCTCCATTTGGTGCAAGGAGGTGTATTGACCCATTTCAGCAAGCTGAGCCTCTTTATCAAAAGAATGAAATTTTTCCTGAATTTCCAGAAACATCTTTTTTAGGCCGTTTGCTGCAGGTTCCACAATGGCGCAAAAGAGCCCCTCTTTATCCCCAAAGCGGGTGTAGATGGAACCAGTGCTGGTATTTGCTTCCTGGGCAATCGTGCGAAGAGAAGCATCTTTGTAGCCTTTTTCTAAAAATTCTTTTTTGGCGCAGTCCAGCACTGCCTCATAGACACCTTCAATCTGCTTTGCCATTTTTCACCACCCTTTTTAATTCAAAACAGTGTTTCAAAACGATGTTTTAATTGTAAATCTAAAATTCTTATTTGTCAAGGGAAGACTACAAAGTAAAAATCAAACATGAAGTTGTTTTTCATAAAGATAATTAAGTGAAATTGAAATACTTCATTTTGTTGACCGATTAAGTATTTTCAGGAAAGTTATCACTTGACATTATTATGCAAAAATTGGTGATTGTTCAGAGCCTCTCGGCGAACTGAAAATGAAATGCCCATAAAATGGCAAGGTTTGCGCCGATGAATTGAAAATCCGGCTGTGCTATAATGATAATGTCCCTCTTTGGATCATAGGACATGGCTTGAATGCCGTAGTATGTCCAAAGGAGGATTTAAAATGAAATATTGCCCTTACTGCGGTACCGAACTTGTAAATGGTGCCGCTTCTTTCTGTACGGAATGCGGAAAGAATCTGCAAGAACCTGTTGAAAAAGTTGTACCACAGAAAGAAAAGAAAACTCCTCAAACTGATGAGAAAAAGCTGGGGACAAAGAAAAAGCAAACTGTAAAAATAAAAAAAGGCTTTGGAAAGAAGCACGATAATGCGCTGCCCCCAAAAGAAACACAAGAGGATTTTGGATACGATGGATATTACGATGACATCGTTCCCTCGGATATAGATCGGGAACGAGAAGGGATTGACAAGGAGTTGGTGAAGCGGATTGCCGTCATTGCCGGCGCAGTTCTGATAATCATCAGCTTGTGTATAGTCGCACTGTACTTACTTTAATTGTTGCAAATAGCCCCTCCCTGCGGTGTAATATAAGTAAAGATAAAAAAACGAGGTGAAACGGATGAAATATATATCGAAAGGCATCGTGGTGGAGGGGTCAACGGAACATATCCTGCGTCTGACGCGCTGTGGCTATGATTTTCAGTTGACAGGAGAACAAGCTGTCCTGTGGCTGAACGGCCGTTTAGGATTTGCCGAAGCAGAAGACGGGAATCCCATTTTGATAAAAGCTGCTATGCAGCTGCGGCATCAGGAACTCATCGAAACTGTGGAGGATGAAACTGCCGGTGAATACAGAGCGCTAACCCGCTGTGTCATCATACCTGCCAAGCCGAAAGGTATATGTACGCCTCTGCCTCAGAAGGAGAAGAACCTTCTTAAATGGATCTGCGAGGCAGGTTTACGGCTTTCTATGGCGGAGCTGGTATTCATCGTAGAGCATGGGATGATGCCGGAGAGCCGCTGGCTTAGTGAAGAGAACCGGCAAGCATTGACAGAGGCCATTTATACGCAGGAAACAATTTTTGATAATATTCTGGAGGCACAGATGGAGCATGCCAGTAAAAGAGACACCGTTGTGGAGTCGGTAATGGCGCTGCTGAAGAAAAAGCGTATTTTGCTTTTGTGAGGTGTATGATGAAAGAAAAGTTTCAAAAGCTGCCACCGGCGCTCCAAAAGCAGATTCTGATTCGGTTTGGGGCCAGTGTACTCAGCCTTCTGTTGCTGATCATTGTGGCACTGCTATATCGGGATCTATACCTGTGCATATCCTTTTTGCTATTTGGGGCTGTTTTTGGAGTTGCCGGGGGACTTCTGCTTTTTCGGTCTTTTGCCGGAAGATATGTTTTGGTTGAAGGAGTCTGCCAGCAGGTTGAACAGACGGCTATCCGAAAGAAAACAAAAAGCATATATTTTACAACGGAGCCATACGTCGTCAAAGTACGGCTTCGCCACAGGTTAAAGGAAATCGCCGTTGGTGACCATATCGCTGTTTTTGTATCAGATAATATGCCGGTCTATCAAGAAAATGGATGTCAGATTCTAAATGGCTACATTGCCATAGAAATCAAGAAAGGAAGCGGAATCCATGACTAATGCGGAGAGCATACAGGCTTTAATGAGGGAAATATGCGTTTTGATTGAAGGCAACATTAGACCCGATGGAGAATGCCAATTTGATTCTGTTAAGGTCAAACTGGCGCTGGAGCTGGTAAAATACGAAATTCAAAAGAGTATCCAGGAAAACTGCAAAGCGGATTGACTATTACATGGGGCGATGCTATAATAAAAAACGTAAGTATCAGGGATTTTCCAAAGAGGATTCCAAAGTATCTGCGTTTTCAAAGTGTCAGTTAGCACAATTGTGTTGACTGGCACTTTTTTGTTTTCTGGTTTCTGCTCCATAAGGAGTTGAAATAAATTAAAATGTAGCAGGCAGCCCCTGCAAGAAAGGAGTATTTCTATGTTAAAAGTCTTTGCAACAGATGTCGTCATTTCAAAAGGATATGACGGCGCACCAGCACTGAAGTTCTCTGAAAAGGGAGACAGCGTCCGGTTCCGTATTGGCAAGAAGGTGTATGACACTCGTGCCAATAATAATTACCGTTGGGTCAATCTGGCGGTCAAGGCATTCGGTACTGTCTGCGAGCGCATTAAAAAGATGCAGCTTAAAGAGAGCTCCTATGTCAACATCGTCGGCCGGTTGGATGAGGATGTGTGGGAAGATCCCACTACACACGAAAAGAGAAGCGCCATGGTGGTTATTCTTGATGAGATCGAGTACTGCTTTTCCGGAGGAAACAAACAGAAGGAAGCAGGAGAAACGGCCTCTGGCCAGCAGACGGCAGCCAACCCGGCGCCAGGAACAAGTGCAGCTCCCGCAGCAGAGCCTTCTGGAGATGGTAACTTCACTGGCTATGAGCCTTTCGGTGGAGTTAATTCGTTCTTCGACGAATAACCATTCAGGAAGGTGGTAAACAAATTTGAATCAGGCGCATAAATGACGCACATGAGTACCTATGGAACACTCGTGTGCGTTTTTTTATGCCCGAAAGGAAGGAAAGCCATGAAAGATAGGGATTTCAAAAGGCGAATTGCCTACGAAGTTCTGATCATTTTGGGAGTTCTGGCTCTGCTATTGTTTGTATGCAGGCTTTGGCCCATCCTGCTTTTAGTTATTCTCGGGATTTTCGTGGCGGCAATTCGGCTTTTGTTTCTCTCTCAGACAAAAGTAGAGGTGATTCAGCCTATGCCCCCACCAACACCCAAGGATCCAACAGAAAAGGATGTACAGAATATGGCCTACAATGTTATCCAGAGGAAAATCACAGAACTGGTAACAGAAGCTTATCCCCAGGCACGATGGGTATGGCAGTCTTCTCACTCCAAGGAGCAGATTCTTGCAGGTGAAGACACCAAAATTCTCCTCAACCATGCGGGAGGATACCGGGAAGCGGTCATCCATGTTCAAAACCTCAGAGTTATTGGCCTGACATATGTACAAGCAGAAGATGCTGACAGGCCGGCATCCCCTCCTGCGGAACCGGAAAATCCTCCTGTGGAACCAGAAAAGCTCCCTGTGGAGCCGGAAAAACCATGCGAGGAACCAGAGGATCCGTCAGAACTTCCAGCGCCTAATTATGGACTTCTTGCTTTTGAATGGGTGGAAAACCATGCAGTAGAACTCAACGAGCGCTGCAACGAGTACATCGCACAAAAACAGGACTTCCTGCTGCTTACACCTTCGGAACTTCCTGAGCGGGACAGCTGGCTGGATATTTGCCAGGAGCTTTCTCGGAACGGGATGGAAAACTGCGAGTGTACAGAAGAAGGAATCCAAATCAATCTTACGCAGGGATCCTGCAGAAAGGAATGAAATCATATGAGTGTATCTATTTCAAATTTATTTAACTACTCACGTACTCTTCCCCCACCGTTTGATACGCTTCCAAATAAAAAGGTTAAGTCGGTGGCGTCAAAGTATGCGGATAAAACGGAAGCTACGCTTTGTTGTTCTGTTATCAAGGCCATTCACGCTTTCATCCGTTGTTCAAATGGCACATCGGAAGGTGCTGTGGGTATGGTGGATGATAACAAATGCGTAGCAGAGTATAAATCCTCTGTGGGGCCGGATGCGTACCATCTGGTCGTGTTTGACGTTTCCCTTGGAGCAATTTTGGCCAGCGTCTACGATAAAAACACGGAGGTCATGGAACAGTATACTGTACATTCCAGTGCTCGTGACGGAGCCGGGCTGTTTTTCGCAATGATGCCGGTTTTAATGTCAGATGATGAATTTTGCGAGTACTTTGATGCCTATAGCGAACAAATGCGTATAGGATATCCAGATATGGAATTGACCACCAACGCTATGGCCATCCTCTGTGATAATGCCTACCGGCGTATCAAAGATGATACCTGCCCGGCGCATATTTCAGTTAAGGTGGATAAGTCTGGTAATCTAATGCGGGTATCGCAAGCTCAGTTGGATTCCGGTGTATTTACCCCAACTTCTGTAACAGCTGGTGAATTTACCATTTTCGCCAGCACTGGTCCGGCCGTAATCCATAAGGCCACGGAGGAAATCCCACACACAGATTTTGTTGGGAAATATCCTTTGAATCCGGCCAGGAAACTGACAGCTTTGGAATTGTCGCTGGTGCCGAAGCTTCCGGAATGGTACATCATACCATCGGAAGTAGTGGACATCTGCCGGCATGCACAGGCCACCACCGGCCGTTCCATGCAGATGAGAAATTTTCTGCTTCGAGGTCCAGCCGGAACTGGCAAGACCATGGGAGCGAAAGCAATTGCTGCAGGATTAGGGCTTCCATATATGAAGTATACCTGCTCTGCTGGAACAGAAATTTTTGATTTTGTCGGTATGGTATTCCCCGAAACGGATTCCATCTCTACCGGCAATGCACAACTAGATAAAGAGCGTGAACTGCTCAAATCCATGGGCGGTATCAACTATGCCAATGTGGCTAAACTGATGAATCTACCGGATTTAGAGGATATGGACTATGATCCAGCTGGTGTCTATCAGGCTCTTACTGGAGTGGAAAATGCTGCGGCAACCTCACAGGACTGTATGGGAATTGTGCTGGACAAGGTAACTGACAAGGTTCGCGCGCTAAGTACACGCACTGAACAGGCAAACACGTCCGGGCAGACCTATACCTATGTGGAGACGGATTTTATTAAGGCGTTGAAGAACGGTTATGTGATTGAGGTGCAGGAACCTTCAACAATCATGCAGCCAGGCGTACTGGTAGGGCTCAATTCTCTTCTGGAACAGGAAGGTTCTATCACGCTGCCAACAGGTGAAATCATTCAGCGCCATCCAGATGCCGTTGTAGTCGTTACGACCAATGTGAGCTACGAAGGCTGCCGGAACATGAATCAGTCTGTGGTGGATCGTATGAGTTTGGTTAAGGATATCGAACTTCCATCGCCAGAGGTCATGGTACAGCGAGCTATGGCAGTTACTGGTGCAACGGACGAATATCAGGTGTCCCAGATGGTTCGGGTAGTCAATGACATGGCAGATTACTGCAGAAAAAACAGTATCACTGATGGGGCCTGCGGTATGCGAAGCCTCATTGATTGGGTCATCAGCACGGAAATTTCCGGAGATCCCTATACTTCCGCAATGTATACAGTAGTCAGTAAAGCGACGGCAGATGAGGAAGATCGAGAGGCTTTAATCAGTACCGTACTGGAACCCATCTTCGCACCGAAACGCCGTAAGGCGGTATAACACAAATGGAAGGAGGTCTACTCTTTGGCAAGAGTGAATCATAAAAAAGTCAAACAGCTCCTCAGTGAGAAGCGCAGTAAGATTACTGACCGGCAGTTTTTTACATCCCGGATTTTGGCACTGCACTTTGAGGATATGGCAATGGCACAGACGCGGCGGTATAAGTATAACCGCCGCATCCATGTCAATCTCTCCTGGAAACCAAAGAACTCACAGATTGCCTGCACGAACAACCTTTCTGTATTTATCAATGCAGGGCACAAAATGGTGACGAAAAACCGGTCTCGTGAGAACAGGTATGAAATCGTATCCGGATTATTTACTCATGAGCTGGGACATTGCCTATTCACCGATTTTTTGTCCGCTCAGACCTATGATAATTTTCTACAGAGGTATAAATGGTACCCCAATGATCCCAACCTGATGCTGACTGCGGATATTCGCAGGGAACAGGAACTTTGGGATTATGTGAAGGCAGACAGCCGGAATCTTGAGATGCTGCGGCTTTTATCTCAACATATCTCCAATATATTGGAAGACGGATACGTAGAAAGCCGAATGCTGGCCCAGTTTCCCGGAAAACTCAGGTATAACTTAGAGGCACTGCGCGATCAGCAGTGGACGGATATGCCCACCGTCACGCAGCTCATAGAAGCTGAGGATGACGACGGACACATCTTTGAGAGCATTTTGCAGATTATGCTTTCTTACGTCAAGTATGGAGAAATCAAATACGGCGAGGAGCCTCTCAGTGATGAAAGAATTCAGACAATCTTTCATTTACTTCCGGAATTGGACAGTGCCATCACCAATCCATCTGGAAAGGCGCGATGGAATGTTGTCAATCTGGTTCTGATTCGGTGCTGGGAATACATCCAGGATTACATCGAACTCTGTAAAAAGAAACAGGAAGAGGCCGAAGCCTCCGGTGCAAGCTCTGCCATGGCAGAAACTCTCTCAGAACGAATGCAGGCTATGGCAGGCAGTTCCAGTAACGGAGAAGGGACAAGTACGCCTGTAGCAGACGCTACCACCTCTTGCCCGGCTCCAAATGCTGAAAAGCGTGCGCAGACAGCGGCCGATGCCAAACAAAATGAGTCTGGTGAAAATGAAACTGAGGAAGGGGCTGCCGCCCAGACTAGCTGTGAGGAGGAGAAATCTGAAACAAGTGCCAGCACCAGTGCTGGTGCACCTTCCAACAGTGCCGAACCGCTGGCATCCGATGACGGTACGATCCATGCAGGGAAACAGGAAGTTTCGTCTGAGGAAAAGGGCCGAATCCCCTATCAGCATACGGAACGAGTGTCCGAACCTATGGGCGGAACGGTTGAGCGCAATGACAACTATGAAAGAGAGCACTATAATGGTGCTGCTTCTGATGTTGAACGGTTATTAGAGAAGATGGCAGAACGCGCCGCCTGCGTACAACTGGAAAATGAGCGCCTTCGGGAACTTAACGATGTGGCACAGGGTATCTCATATGGGGATATTCATGCTGGTGTATCCGTTTGCGTCAATAGAATCGCAGATGTGGATGAAGAACTGGTAGACCAATACAATGCCATGTCAGGACCATTACTGGCGATTTCCCGGCAACTCCAGAAAAGCCTGGTACAGCAGCTCAAAGATAAGCAGCGAGGCGGAAAGCAGACTGGCCTGATGATGGGCCGGCGGTTGGATGCCCATGCCCTTTGCCGGAATGACGGGAAGGTTTTTTACAAAAATGCCCTACCCAATGAGGTTCCGGAGATGGCGGTAGCACTTTTGCTGGATGAGTCAGGCTCTATGTGTTCCTGTGACCGCTGCACCTATGCAAGGGCTTCGGCGATCATTCTGTATGATTTCTGCCGCAGTTTGCGCATACCGGTGATGGTTTATGGGCACTCCACGGGCTGTAGAGACGTTGAGCTATATTCCTATGCTGAGTTCGAGTCCATTGACCAGAATGACAAGTATCGTATGGTGGACATTGCAGCCCGGTCAAGTAACCGGGATGGCGCCGCGCTTCGGTTTGTAGCAGAGCAGTTATCCAAACGTCCGGAGGAAATCAAAATCCTGATTTTGGTGTCAGATGGTCAGCCGGCAGCCTATGGCTATGGCGGCAGTGCCGCTGAGGAAGACCTTAGAGGTATCCAGCAGGAATACCGGCGGAAAGGTATTCTGTTCATCGCCGCAGCCATCGGGGACGATAAGCAGAACATTGAACGAATTTACGGGGATTCCTTTATGGATATTACCGATCTGAATCAGTTGCCTGTGAAGCTGACCGCTGTGGTCAAGCGGCATATCCGGGCATAATGAAAAAGCGGAGATGGATTAGCCATCTCCGCTTCCAATTTGAAAGGAGCATTTTTATGCACTATCTACATAAAATTCTCGTTTATATTCCAGACGTAGTTTCCGATAGACGTGGTTGCGAAAAAACCGAGCTGCTTGAAGCGATTCGGAATCACGCAGAAAACCAGACGGAATCTTACTATGAACAAGCTTTTGACTGGAGGGAAACGGGCTGTGCCGGCCGTTGGAGCACTGAATACCCTACCAATGTGCTTTTGGCAGAGGACGATTCGACACGTTTTGTCAACGAACTATCCACTGCCATGGAAGAACAGCAAAATGAGATTCAGTGTTGTTTAGCGCAGTTGGAAAACACAGTAGGCACAGACCTGAAACAAGTGGTCAAAGGAATTCTGGACAGAAAAAGTTATATGGACAGCGAAGCTGGATTTACCTATATGACACCATATTACTTGCACTGCATTGCAGCGCATCTTCATGGTGAGTATCGCTGTGATTCCTACTTTTATAATACGCACGATTACACGGCGCGGATTTATCCAGCTGATATTGAGGCTGTAAAGTCAGAAACCCATAATTGGGCTCTCGTGATGTTTGACTATCACTATTAAAGAAAGGATGAAAACAATGCCAAATTGGTGCATGAATGAGTTAACAGTTTCCGGCGATGCGGAAGAACTCAAAAGATTTGTATTTGCTACGCAGGGGCTACCTGCCAAATACCCACCCCAGGAATGGGAAAAATCTTTTCCACGGGAAGAACCAAAAGATGCCTTCTTTTGTTTTAATGCGTTGATTCCTACTCCAGAAGCAGTGCTTCAGATTGGGTATGACGGACATAATAAACTCCCGAAGGACGCGCTGCGTTATGCCCTTACAGGACGTCCATTCGAACCTATTGACGGGTATCACTGGAACATTCAGAACTGGGGTACGAAATGGGACGTTTATCAAGATCGGCTCACACCGGAGGATATGGGATGGCAGGAAGGCTGTGAAAGTATTAGTTTTTCCTTCGATACGGCTTGGGCCCCGCCAGCCACTTGGTTTGAACGCATGACAGAGATATTTCCAACCTTGTATTTCAAGCTTCACTATGAGGAACCTGGATGCTACTTTGCCGGAGATCTGATCTACGAGGATGGAAATATCATTGATGACGCGTATGATAGTGCGCGTTGTGCCAAACTCTTCAGTTGGGAAGGTGAAGATGAGGATGAGCTGATGGATATTCTAACAACTTATACAGGATTTGAACCCGACCAGCATCAAGCAATCGGATAAATTAAAATAACAGTTATGGTTTTTTCCTATAGTTGACAAAGATTTCCCCGGAAGGACTGCAACGACAGCTGTGACAACATAGCTGTCGTTGTAGATCTGGGGAACTCACAACTGCAATTTTGAAAGGAGAATAGATATGATTCTTAGAACGCCTGGAGACGAGTTTCAATACAATGAGATTTTATATAAAATTGGAGAGCCGATCATCGGCACGGAACAAAGTGAGTATGAGGGTTTGATTGGAAGCATCGTGGCAATCACTGATGGTGAAGATAAGCGAACAGAAAATTCTACCCCGGATTTCTATTGTTGCTTTGACCCGCCAGTTCTTCCTTATGATATTAAACAGTTGGAAGAAATCTTTTCTGACCTGTACGATTTTCCGAAAACTCTGGAAGACATTATATTGGATTATGTGATTATGGCGCCGGAGATGGTTATTCCTGTTCAGTATGCAAGAGAACAGAGATACAGGCTGCCGCTTTATATCCTATCGGAAGATTGGGCGATCAATGGTGAGAATGGCCGTAAAGAATATTTCTTTTCCGATGAAAAAGACGCAAAAAATGAGTTTACAGAAAAGCTGAACCATGAAGCGGACAGCGGCTGTGTGTCAAACTGGGATGATCTGCCTCAGTTCTGCGTGGATTCCGGAAGTTCTTTTTATGAATGCTGGTTAGATGGAGAATACATGGAGAACCATTATAAAATCTCCATCAAGCTGGAGATGCTGATGATGTCACCCGGAGAATTCGGAAGACTGGGACATGCCTACCAAAATGAGACGTTCCAAAAGGATTTTCTGGACCAAGTAGCACAATCCGAGGAAGTGAGCCGTCTTACAGACGCACAATACCATCAATTGATTTCTGATTCGACAATAGCGGAGCGGATTCACAAAGCACTCGGTAGAAACGATGCTTATCGGGAATGCTACTGGGCAACTATCCATGAGATCATAAAAGAGCTTTCCCAGTTTTATTCTACAGATCCAGACCTTAATACTGCTGACAAAATAGATGACTGAAACGGAGGATGCCATATGAATTCTAATCTTACCTCTTGCCGTCCTCTGACCAGTATCGTCTCCTATCCCGAACGCGGAGAAGGCGGCAACAATAAATACCGGGGAAATTGCTCCCCAAAACTGATCGAAGATCTCATAGGCTTCTTTAAGCCGGAGGAAATCTGCGACTACATGTGCGGAAGCGGTACCACAGCTTTCGCCGCCAGCAAAATGGGAATCGGCAGCCATTGCTATGATCTGCATAGTGGGTTTGATCTGCTGAACAGTGATATTCCTGAGCGACCGTCCTTTGTCTTCTGGCACCCGCCGTATTGGAACATCATCCAGTATTCAGATAAAATGTATAGCGCAAAAGATGTACGCGCTAAATACGGCTTTGATCCGCGTCCACTGGATTTATCACGGATTCCGGATTGGGACACTTTTGTGTCCGCTATGAACTACGCGATGATGAAGCAATTCTGCGCTCTCGAAAAAGGGGGCCGCATGGCCGTACTGGTAGGTGATATCAAGAAAAAAGGCAAGCTCTACAGCATGCTTTTTGAACTCACCAAGCCTGGAACACTGGAAAACGTCATCATTAAAGCACAGCACAACTGTTTTTCGGACAATACCCAGTATACAGGACGGTTTATCCCCATTCTGCATGAATATCTCCTCATTGTCAGGAAAGATGCTTCTTCGCTTTATCCCATTATGATGTCACAGAAGAAAGAGATTGATATTCGGGATATGCCAGGAGCCACATGGCGGGATGTTGTAGCGGCTGTTCTGGAGTCCTGCCCGGAGGCGGTTCCTCTTTCCTATCTATATGAAAAGATTGAACCCTACAGTAAAGCGCAAAAGAACAAATGGTGGAAAGAAAAAATCCGCCAGACCCTACAGTGCAATCCAAAATATTTTAATCATGACGGACGGGGACTTTGGAGCCTGTACCGTAAAATTGCATAGAGGAGAAATATAATGAAAGTGACACGGATTTATTACAATGATGATGATATTTTGGTTACGGGGCATCTGATTGAGCGAATCTTTAGAAGACCTGTGTTTTACCCTTTTGATGGAAAATGCGGCTTTAGCTATCAGTATGTGACACGCAAAGATTGTCTGGTGGAATTTACTGGGAGGGCTTACCGGGAATTCTACAAGAAAATGTATCCGGCAGGCACAAAAATTAAGATGATTGCAATGCGAAATGAGCCTCGCCCTGTTCCAAATGGTGTGAAAGGTGTTGTGAAACTGGTAGACGATCAGGCAACCATTCACTGTGTATTTGAGGATGGCCGGTGTATCGGAGTTATTCAGGGCTTGATGCCTTCATCAAAATAAAAGACGAAACTATATAAATGAAAGACGAAGATATATCATAGTATTGTTAAGATTGGGATGTCGTTTCGGCGGCATCCCTTTTTTATAAAAATTTGGATTTTGGGCATACTATTTTCAAAGCTTCATTTACATTTGAGCTTCAATAGTGTATAATATGAAGCGCAAATGTAAATGAAGCTTGGGAGGTGTGGCCAGTGGATAAAATTTGGGAGAGCATTAAAAGCATTGCAGAAGATAACAACGGATTTTTAAAAACAGGGCAAATTGAAGAAATGGGAATTAGCAGACCTGTACTGAGAAAATATGTGGATGAAGGAAAATTGGAGCAAGTGAGAAAGGGCCTTTATATCCTTTCAGAAGGACTTGCAGATGAATACGCACTACTTCAGGCACAGAGCGCCAAGGCCGTTTTTTCTTATGGCACAGCTCTTTTTTTGTGGGAGCTGTCGGATCGGACGCCGCATTTTCTGGATATTACTCTTCCGCACGGAACCAACATCAGCAGACTAAAACGCGATAATCCGAACCTTCGCTGTCACTATGTACAGCCACATATCTATGACATAGGGATAACAGAAACTAACTCCCCGCAGGGTGGCACGGTGAAACTATATGATAGAGAGCGGTGTATCTGTGATTTGATCCGTGACCGGGCGCAGGTGGAATTGCAGCTTTATACCCAGGCAATCAAAGACTACTTTAAATCTGGGGCGAATAACCGGCGGTTGATCAAATATAGCAAGGCATTTGGAATAGAGGATAAAGTAAGGATGTATATGGAGGTATTGTGATGAAAACACCGGAGCAATTAAAAGGAATAATCCGCAGTATGGCAGAAAAGAAAAATCTACGTGCGCAGGAAGTGCTGCAGATGTTCCTGTTTGAGCGTATTATAGATCGGCTGGCTGGGTCTGATTATAAGAAAAATTTCATCCTGAAAGGCGGGCTATTGATTTCATCTATGCTTGGAATCAGTGAACGCACGACTATGGATATGGATACTACTGTTCGGGGAATCCAGATGGATGAAGCGGAAATTACTGAGGTTGTCAAAAAAATTCTCTCTATAGATGTAGGAGACGGTATATCTTTTGAATTTCAGAAAATCGAACCGATCCGGGAAGAGGATGAATATCATAATTTCCGGGTACACCTGCACGCTCAGTATGGGAAGATCAACAGCCCTATGAAAATTGACATTACAACTGGAGATGTGATTACGCCATCCGCAGTCCAGTATGAATTTCCTCTGTTGTTTGAGGACAGGTCGGTATCCGTTATGGCATATACGCTGGAAACTGTATTAGCGGAAAAATATGAGACCATTTTGCGTAGGAATATCGGAACGACCAGAGCAAGAGATTTTTATGACCTGCATATGCTTTATCTTGGACGCAAGGATACGGTTCGTATGGAAATTTTCCGAAGAGCGGTTTTACATACTGCGGAAAAGAGAGGCTCACTGGACGATGTTCGTGACTGGAAGGAAATTCTAAAAGACATCCGGGAAGAACCGGTAATGTATCTTCTCTGGGACCGCTATATCGCAGACAATCCTTATATTGGAGGTCTTGAATTTCATGAGGTTCTGGACACAGTGGATGAGATTGCCGCATTGCTTGATTTGTAATTTTGGATAGAAGGATAGAGTCGATCACAATTCTGATCGGCTCTTTTTTACGCACAGAAAGGGGGTGATTTTTATGGAGTGGTTATTTTTTGGTATCGGCGTCCTGTTAGGGATGGTGCTGGGTGTAGTAATTATGTGTATGCTACAGATTAACCGGACATGTCGCTTTGAAGATGCGTATGGGCAGTAATAAGCTTTCCGGTCTGCAATAACGCGGTGTTCCTTTCTTTTTCCGGCAGATTGACTATTGTGATAGGTTCTGATATAATATTTACATCAGTATCAAGTTTAGCATCAGGCTGGACATAGTTGAACAGAGTTTATCACAGTGCCGTTTGCATTTTGCAGATGGCACTTTTTTTGTTTCCGGCCAACATTTAATATTTGGGCATAAGCCAGCACTCCTTCGGGGTTGCTGGCTTTTGTTATATCAGCGGAAAACCGCAAAAAAAGAAAGGAGCATTTATTATGCAAAAAACATGCGAAGACAGCTACTCGACAACCTTCTGTTCCTTCGAGGATATGCAGAAGTACCATGAGGATTTGACGTTAGGAAGCCAGTGGCTCAGATACAAAATCAATGAATTGCACATTGAGCCGCTGGATCGGACGTCATCGCTTTATGGAACCCCCTCTTCTTTTGCCCCAAGGGTCAGCGCAGAAGCGGTAGAGGACACGGCTCAAAATTTGGGTCTCGCTATGCGGATAGGCACTGACTACTATCCTATCCGCACAACTGCCTATAAAAGCTTGCTGGCCAGGGCTAAGATCAGTGGCACTGTGCTGCCAAAGCTCAGCAGGGAAAAACTTGCCAGAATACTTAACGACTGTCTGAGTATTTATTCCTCTGAAGCACTGCTTCTCATTCGGAATGAGAAGGTGTCTGCAGCTCATTCCGGGAACCCAGTTGATTATTCTGTACTTCCCATCGATGAGTTGTTGAAAGCACTCATGAGAGGACTGGATGACCGTTTTCCTGGAAGTGAATTCCAATCTGGTTATAGCGATCACGCATTGACCAGTGCTTCTTGGACAATGCCAGGTCAGAAGGAAAAGCTGCTGGATACCTATGAAAAGGTATTGATCGCCCAGGGTAAAACAACCATGGCCTCGAAATTGATGCCCGGTATTAGGTTTGTAACGTCCGATACCGGTGTCGCATCCGCAAAGGTCTCTGCTATGCTCATGGGAACACAGTATCCCATTCATATTGGAGGATGTGTAGCGGTTGACCATTGTAATCAGGCCAAAGTTGAGAATTTTGAAGAGGCATTTAGCAAGTTGTTTGCCCAGTTTCAGGATTCTGTAGGAAAGCTGAAAAAGCTGTTGGAGATCCCTTTGGCTTACCCTGTCAATGCCATGACCCGTGTTTGCAAGAGTTTGTCACTTCCGAAAAAAGCGGCAGTGGAAGCCATTGCGATGTATGAAATGGCCTATGGTGATGGGCCATCGACGGCTCACGATGTATTCATGGCTATGCAGGAAATTCCCTATATCATGAAGGCAGAACACACATCAGAGGACAAATTGTTGCGCCTCGAAGAGAATATGGCCCGGGCGCTCACACTGCGTTGGAGCGATTATGATCTACCAAAGGCGGTGAGTTTCTAATGAAAAAACCTATTATTCTCTGTGACTGCGCCGGTATGAGCAATGACCAATGGCTGAAATGCCGCGCCCATGGTCCTAAAGGTGATATCCCCTATACTGTGGGAGGCAGTGATGTAGCTACAATTTTCGGATTATCTCCATGGATGACACCATTGGAACTGTGGATGATTAAAAAAGGGCGGATGAAAACACCTGTCAAGTCCAATCCGGATCAATTGGAAATGGGGCATTTGCTGGAACCCATTGCGGCTTACTGGTATCAGAAGAAAACCGGTAATACCGTTTTTGACGATACGAATCTGTATCAGCATGCAGATCACCCCTACGCTCTGGCCAACATGGATCGACGGTATACCAGAAAGGTGGACGGAGAGCCTGGAATTTTGGAGTGTAAAAGCTGCACATATCATAAGGCTGGGGACTGGGCAGATGATGCCTACCCTCTGTATTATGAATTACAGCTTCGGTTCTATCTATCTTTTGAGGAAACAAAACACGGAGCATTCTCCTGCATTTGGGGGAATAATCCGGACAACGATCTTGCCATACCAGAACTGACCAGGGATCAGGCGAAGGAAGATATGATTTTTGAACGCCTGGATCAGTGGATATGGAGTTTGGAGCATGATAAACCGCCTACCATGGACGATGTAAAGCCAAAGCTGGCGCTGGAGTCGCTGGCAAGAATCTATGGAGCGAGTCAGGCGGGCCTGCCCACAGTTGAGTTTTCGCCTAAATACGAGAGACAGCTGCGGCAGATTGCGCTTTTACAGGGGAAAATCACCGACTGCAATGCAGAAATCAAAACTTACGAAAAGGAGATTGAAGCACATAGTGTGCGAATTGCCGAAATCATGAAGGAACACGAACATGGTATCCTTACGACTACCAGTGATAAGCTGCTGATTGATTTTGTGACAAAAACCAGTAAACGGCCAGATTCCAAAGCTTTGAAAGAGAAGTATCCAGCAGCCTATGCGGATGTGCTGAAGACCTCGGAAAGCCGGAAGCTGAAAGTTCATATTGAGCCGGCATAACCGCCGGAGAAAGGAGCGACCATGCCAAAAGAAATATTCACGAATGATTGGGAGGACAGCTTGCTTCTGCAGTTTTTGCGTCCGGATCCGGAAAAAGAAACAGCTTATATCTGTTCTCCACTGCGTGCAGAAGACACACACCAGTATCTGTGTAACCTGTATGCAGCTCGGGCTTATATGTTTTATGCAAAAGAGTATATGGGATATCTTAGCAGGGCTCCCCACGCCTATCTTCCTTTGCTGCTCTGCGATGAAGATGCAGATGAGAGAAATTTTGCACTGCGGTTCGGAATGGAACTGATGGAGAAAAGCAAGGTGGTTTTCGTCTGCGGAAATCGACTGAGCAAGGGTATGGCTGACGAGATCGTCCAAGCTACCGCACTGCGAAAGCCCATTTATGTATTTGACGCAGACCTGCACTGTGAAGTGCAGAAAATTGTGCGCCAAAACCGTCCTCCCATGTTTTCGGCTTCTTATATCGAAGACCATCCAGTTATGGCCCACCCACGGCCACAGATGGAGATGGCTTTCAGGAAGAAACGAAATGGTGAGGACTTTTTCTTTTTACAATGAATCACGATGCTTATAGAGGCATCTAAAGAAAGGAGCGACTGCTTTGATTTGTCAGTTTAAACGCCTGATTTACCCGCGCAGCCAGCCTGTTGAAGATGGCAGCTATATGATTGCTTTATATAAACCCTGCGAATCTATACGGGATTCTGCCGGGAATATGGTTTCGGAAGTCAAGGCGGTGGGCTATTGCCTGCCCACTGCCGATAACCTCCGCTATGATTTCAAGGGGCGTTGGAGCAGAAATGCCAAGCACGGAATCCAGTTTGAAGTAGAGAATTTTCAGGAAATCATCGCACCGACCAAAGAAGGCATTATTGCCTTTCTGATGTCGGGGCAGATCAAAGGTATTGGACCAAAGACCGCTGAAAAGATCTACGATACCTTCGGCCAGAAAACGCTGGAGGTACTGGACAACGAACCGGACAAGCTGCTGCTAATTTCTGGAATCAGTAAAAACAAGCTCATGAAAATTAAGGAGTCCTATCTGGCTTCCCGTGGCGCCCGAGATGTAGTGGCCTTTCTGGTTCCTCACGGCATTACCCCTAACCGGGCAGTAAAGCTTTATCTCAAATATGGTGACCAAACCATGGACATTGTGCGGAACCATCCTTACCAGCTCTGTGAGATGGCAGGCATAGGATTCCGTACAGCGGACAAGATTGCCATGAGTATGGGATTTAATAAGCTTTCCCCTGAACGAGTGGATGAGGGGCTGCTTTACACTTTAATAGAAGCAGAAATGAAGGGGCATCTCTGCATGGAGAAACACGCTTTTATCCGACAGGCACTGAAAATTCTTGACACAGAAGGGCTCACCGAGGAGATGGCGGCCAACAGGGCGGCCTATCTTCTTCACAAAGAGCGCCTTACTTCATACCGAAATCGAGTGTACCTCCCGACAGCGGCAAGGGCGGAACAGAGGCTGGCGGAGCGAATTTACAGGCTGCAAAATTCTTCCAAGCCACACCATTATGGGGATTTGGCAGAAGACATTCTGGAACTGGAGAAGAAACTTCGCCTTACATTAAATGAAGAACAGAAATTGGCAGTAACAACCGCCATGACTGCCCCCATTTCCATTATCACCGGCGGTCCCGGAACTGGAAAGACGCTGATTCAGCGTGCGTTTCTGGAATTGTACCGCAGCAAAAATCCATCTGGGGAAATTATGTGCTGCGCGCCTACCGGACGCGCCGCACGGAGAATGGAGGAATCCACTGGAGTATCAGCCACGACAATTCACAAGGCATTAGGGCTGATTGCTGGTGAAGATGGAAATTACTGCGAACCAGAACAGCTGGAAGCAGACTTAATCCTGGTAGATGAGGTATCCATGATGGACATTTACCTGGCAGGTCATCTCCTTTATTCCATTCCTCAAGGGAGTCAACTGGTATTGATCGGCGATGTGGATCAGCTTCCGTCCGTTGGGCCGGGTGCTGTACTAAAATCGTTGATTGACTGCGGAAAAATCCCTGTCGTGAGACTGGAAAAGGTGTACCGTCAAGCCCTTGGCAGCCGTATCGCTACCAATGCCAAACTGATTCGCAGCGGAAATCTCGGTCTGGAATATGGAGAGGATTTTCAGCTGTTTGAATCTTCAGATCTGGTGGAATCGGCCAACCTGCTTGAGGAGATTTATCTTCAGGAAGCAGGACATTACGGCGTAGACAATGTGACGCTCTTAACACCCTTCCGCCAGAAAACCGATACAGGAGTCAACGCTCTCAATAGTCGGTTGCAATCCAAGGTGAATCCGCCGGAGGCAGGAAAGCCGGAACTATCCCATGGCAAAAGAATCTTCCGTCTGGGAGATAAGGTGATGCAGGTTAAGAATTTTGAGGATGTCAATAACGGCGATGTTGGCTATATTACGGGCATCAGTCGGGACGGCGATACATCTTATGTCACTGTAGACTTTGGGGATGGACGGACAATGGAATATGAAAGCGGCGATCTTGAAATGCTTGACCACGCATATGCTTCCACCGTCCACAAATCACAGGGCAGCGAATACCAGTCTGTCATTATCAATCTACAGTGTGCCCATGCTGTGATGCTTGTCCGGCCTCTGCTCTATACAGCAGTCACCCGAGCAAAGAAACGGGTGATTTTGGTAGGTGAACGGCGAGCTGTTTGTATTACCATTAAACGTGTAGATACGGAACAGAGAGAAACCATGCTGGCAGAAAGGGTCAGCGAACTGTATGGTCACTGAAAATACCGGGGCAGATGCCTCGAAAATGAAAGGAGAACAAAACATGGCTACTTGTCTCGATGATTATCAAAGCATGAAAGATACTATGGCACAGCAGTTTTCCGAAGGAAATGTTTCTTTGGAACAATCTATGACGTATCAGGAACTACTGTACCGCATTGGGGTTCTGGAGACCTGCCGGATGCTCTGCAAAACGGCTCCTATTACCGTGGAGATGAAGGCATTGATTGCCCATTATCAGTTGGTTGATGCCTATGTGCAGTGTATTGGGAAAGAGCGCAGGTTTGGAATGCCAGCGGATGACAAGGAGAAAGCCAGCCGGAAAGTAGCAGCTGAGGCGTTGGAAAAAACTGTAGCAGATTGCCGCAGACGGTTTTCCAGTTTTCAGCCTTCTGGGCAGGACCTGTATAAACGCAGCATCAGTACGATGCTGAACACAATCCTGCCGGTATGGCTCCAACTCAGGAATACATATGTGCTGATAAAAAAATAAGGAGGACATGAACATGAGTCAGAATAACTCGAATGATAAGGCCGCTATGCTGGCCAAGTTGAATAGCATCAATCAGGTGGAGGGCTTTGATCCAACCCCGTTTGCTGTAGAATATACGGATTTGAACACCGGAGAGTCTCGAAAGAGGCTCCCGGTAATGATCCAGATGGCCTGGTTCCGACTGAAATACCCGGAAGGGCGCATTGCCGTTCAGGTGACGCCAAGTAAAGATTGTTTTGTCGCAACGGCTCGTATCTATCCAAGCTATAAAGATGGTTCAGATTGTTATTTGGCAGAGGCAACTGCCTCCCGCAGTTTAGATGTATCCAAGCCGTCTGTTTCTCCAAGAGAGTGGGCACAAACAGCCGCTGTGGGGATTGCTCTGCGAAATGCCGGTTTTGGCTTGCAGTTCAATGCTGCCGGCGATGATTTTGAGGATATTGCTCCGGATGAGTTAGGTACCATGACAGACGAAGCAGCTCCCGAGACACCCCCAAGATCGGAGATGGAGTCACCAGCCTCCTCTGCCCCAGTTGCTGAAACACGCGAGCTTTCTCCGGAAGAGAAGCTGCAACAGGCAAAGAATACGCCTTGCCCCATCCAAAAATTTGGAGGCAAAACACTGGGAGAGGTATTGAAACTTGATCCCCATGCAATTAACTGGGTGGCAACCAAATTTACCGGAGATCCAGAGATTCGGGCAGCGGCAAAACTCATCTGTGAGTATGCTGTGCAACAGGTATCAGCGTGAAAAACGTATTGAGGGCGGCCAAGCCGCCCTCGGAAAGGAGGTTGTATGGAACTATTCCATATGGCGGATATTATACCGCTAATCGGGATTCCTTACCCTCCCTCTGGTCGCAGTAATTACAATATCCCCTGCCCTTGTTGTGATGATAACCCCAGAAAAAAACATTTGAATATCAATTTACAGAAAGATGTATTTCGCTGCCCTCGCTGTGGATTTTCCGGTGGAGTATTCGATCTGTATGCCTACTATGCAGGCATTTCCCGTGATTCCGTCAGAGAGGCGTTGATTGCGCGTCTGGATGTACGTGGGGATATTCCTAAACCCAAACCCATCAAGGTGGAAGAGGTTCCGGAGTGTCCTTTAGCGGATGTTGATGATCGTCACGCAACCTATAGTGCTCTGTTGAGCCGGCTATCGCTGGCAACAGATCATCGAGAAAATCTGCTTTCCAGAGGTTTAAATCTGGAGCAGATTGAGCGGCTGGGGTATAAAACCACACCGGTGGTCGGTACGGGAGTGATTGCGAAACAACTGCTGGCGGAGGGATTCTATCTATCTGGAGTGCCTGGTTTTTACCGCAAGAATGGTCAGTGGATGTTCGTGAGTGAGCAGCGAGGCATCCTGATTCCCTTTCGTGATCTGGAGGGTAGAATTCAGGGCCTACAAATCCGCAGGGACAATGTAACTAAGAGAAAATTTCGCTGGGTATCCAGCGTTGGCAAAGCAGATGGCTGCAAAGCAGAATGCTGGGTTCATATTGCCGGCGAGCTGCGTTCTACAATTATTCTCATCGAGGGGCCTATGAAGGCAGATATTGTACATGAGCTGACTGGCCAGACCGTTGTCGCTGTTGGGGGTGTAAACGCACTCTCCCACTTGGAACAAGCCCTCCTTACGTTTCGTGAGCGAGGTGTAAAAAAGGTCATGACGGCATTCGACATGGATTTCCTGAAAAATCCACATGTGAAGAATGGATATGAAGACCTGAAGGCATTGCTTACCCGGACTGGATATGAATATGGCGTGTACCTTTGGAACCCTGAATATAACGGATTGGATGACTATGTGTGGAAATGTTGTCTGCAAGGCGGCAAGTCGTCACAGTAACGGAAAAGGCGGGAACTCCCCGCCTTTTTCTTATGTGTATAAACTCGTGAAAAAAGCGCATTCTGGTTGTAAATGCGTTTTCTCAATTGTGTAATATTACAGAACAAATACAGGAGGTAATAATTATGCTGATAGCAATTGATCACGGCAATTATGCCATCAAAACACCCCATTTTTCTTTTGTTTCCGGCCTTTCCGAGCATACGGTCAAACCGCCTTTGGCAGATGAGGTGCTGGAATTTGGCGGCAGCTACTGGACGCTCTCTGGTAAAAGGCTCCCATACATGAGAGATAAAACTAAAGACGAACGATTCTTTATTCTTTCCCTGTTTGCTATTGCCAGAGAGATTGAGATGCTGGGAACCCAAACTGCATTTGAACAGATCGATTTGGCTGTGGGCCTTCCCCCAGAGCATTACGGAATGCTGCGGGAAAAATTTGCCCAGTATTTCCGTCGAAGCGGCGCCGTTAATTTTGTGTATAAAGAGCGCCCTTTAAGTGTTGTGATTCGTCATGTGCTGGTGTATCCGCAGGCGTATGCGGCAGTGATTCCGCAGAGTGGCCAGCTGCTCAAAACTTTACGGGTATTTGTGATAGACATCGGTGGGTTCACAACAGACGTGCTTTTGCTTCGTAATGGAAAACCCGATTTGCAGTTTTGCCGGAGTCTGGAGAGCGGGGTCATTACCATGAACAATGACATCATCCGGAAAATCAGTGCACAGCATGATATGAAGATTGAGGACGAGCATATCAGTGCCGTGCTGCAAGGGCGGGAAACCATTCTTCCTGAAGATGTCAAGAAAACCATCCGTGAATCTGCTCAGCTGCATGCTAAAGAAATTCTGGATCAACTTAGGGAACTTCAAGTAGATCTGCGGACCAACCCTGCTATTTTTATTGGTGGAGGAAGTTCTTTGTTCCGTCCGTTACTGGAGCAATCGTCTATGGTGGCTCAGGCCAGCTATGTAGAGGATCCGAAAGCCAATGCAATCGGATATGAGATGATGGCAAGACAACAGCTGAGCCGCATGGTATAGTTGCGGGGAGTTGGTTGAGATGAAAAAGGATGGAGCCTATCGGTTTAATCTACAGTTTAGCGCTGATACGGCAGAACGAATCCGGGCAGGTGAACTACTTGAAAAGTTAGGCAATAAAAAGAGTTCCGTCATTGTTCCAGCTCTTAATGAGTATTTGGAACGGCATCCTGAGTTGCAGACGGAAGCGCTTCGCATTCAAATTAAAGAGGCAGACGCCTTGCGCAAAGAGAAACTGGAGGATATGATACGTCAGATTGTTCGGGAACAGATTGGCGGCATGGCTGTTCCTAATGAAGAACAGTTGCAAGAAATACCAGCAGATAGCTTGGAAGAAGATGTAGCCCGGATGATTGATAATCTGGACATCTTCCAACAGTAGGAATCTGTGTATTTCCGCTTTCATATTCCAAAAATCAGAATTAACATACGAGAAAATCGTCTCTTGACGTCTTAATAAAACTTATAGTACGAATATCAGAATTATACTTACTTCACTTGTACTGTTGGTTTTATTAAAATTATAACAGAAAGGGACGATAACAATGAACTATCAATTATTGGGGAAAAATGTTCGGAAGTACCGAATTCAGACGGGAATGAACCAAGAGGAACTGGCTGAAAAAGTAGGTTGTTCAAGCAGCCATATCGGCCAGATTGAGAATAATCGGGGTATCCCCAGTCTGGAGATGATTGTCAACATAGCAAATGCACTTCACACTACCGTGGATCAGTTGGTATTGGAATCTCTGGAATGCCCGGAGATTGTCTATTTGCGGGATATTGAAAAAAGAATTCAGGAATTATCAATGCCGGTAAGGATACTGGCCTGTGAGATGTTGCAGGATATGTTGGAAATCATAGAGAAGACCCGTAGCTGAGCAAGTCCTGGTTCCCCATAAAGTTTGTACGTCCTCAGCGGCAGGCCCGTGTTGACAGATTCTGATTTTTTGGAGGGTATTAAGGTATGAAGGAAAGCGAAACAATAGACTATCCCCGACAGTAAGAAATCCAGACGAATACCGATTGAGGTGTTTGTTTCAAAAAAAGAATACGGCAACAATTCGATGCAGCTACCTTTCAACAAGTAGCTGCATTTTCATATATAAATCAACAGGTTTCCTTTTGCAGGTCACATTGCGTTTGTTTGCAGTGTGGCCTTTTTTCATGCCTGCGGGAAGGAGGTGAGTCCCGTGTACATCTTCAATGTGCGTTAAATCACCTCAGTAACCCGAAACCAATTGATAAAGACGCATGCCATCTTGGCATGCCTCCCAGGCGGCTGGGATGGCATGGCTTGGAGGCATGGAATGAAATACGATTTTTTGTCCGAACGAGATGAACTGCGCGGCCGGTTCACCCGATTTATGGAGGTCTCTGTTCGCAATGCGCGGAAAGACTATTTAAGGAAAATGAGCCGTTATCCCGAAACATCGTCACTGGAAAGTGTGCCGGAAGAAATGTTGACTGTCAGGGATTCCATAGAAATACGCAGAAAGGATGCTTTCGACTTTGAGGAGGAACGGTTGGCAAAAGCATTCAGTCAGCTTCCTCTTATGCGCCAACGGATTCTTGTTCTTCTGTTCGTGGAAGAGTTATCCCCAGCAGAAATCTCCCGCAAACTGAACTGTTCTGTGCAGCATGTGTATAACCAGCGTTCTCTGGCACTCAAGAAACTTCGTCAGCTCCTTGAGAAAGAAGGTGGTAAAGGATGACGGCCATGGAATTTCGTGAATTGTTGCATCGGGCGGTTGAAGGAGACTGTGACGCTGTGGAGCAGATACTCATCCTTTATATGCCGCTGATCAATCGGTATAGCATGATCGACGGACAGTTGGATGAGGATTGCCGACAGTACATACTTATCCGTATTACACTGAGTATCAGCAAATTTATAATCTGAAGGAAGACTGCTCTGGGAAACCGGGGCAGTTTTTTTGAAAATTTTTTGATAGAACATTAGAGATCAGATAAACGGAGCGTTCTTACTTTATGAAGGCATCCCCCTTCATGGTACCTTGACAACTGCATAGCAAAACCCGGTACATCCCCTGACCGAGAAGCGGCTATCCGTCTGTCTGGCAAACAGAACAAGAGCACTGATATATGGGTGGCTCCCATATAACGCGATGATCCGGCAGGGCCATCATGGTACTTCCGGCTTGGACGCGTCACGGCATCGGCCGGCTCGGCATCAGAATGCGGAGAGATGAAATTTCTATGGACCTGTTCGCCACAGGCGCCGGGGATTGCATGATTCAAAGAATAGGTTGACCAAATATTGGCAAAGATATGGGTGAGGTGATTAAGATGCGAAATTACGAAAATGATCCAAGAACTTTGGATTCATTGGTTGATATCCGGGATGTGAAGGTTGATCCGGCACAGCCACCGGAAGAGCGAATACGCTCTTATGTGCAGCAAGTTAAGGACCCATATTGTTTCCGTGTTGGAGGCGTTAAGGTTCGTGTGGCCTATGCGGGAAAGGACGAAACCCTGAACGACAGTTTCTGTAACATGATTTCTACTCTATGACCAGAAAACATTTCCAGAGGAAAATTCGATAAAACGACTGGAAAAAGGAGTACATCCATGCTATACTAGGCGTGGACGAAATCAGCGAATACTCCGGTCGTTTTGTGGTGAGACCGCAAAATTCAGACAGGAGTGGCGCTAAATATGAAAGATGTAATGCAATTGTATCATGTCGCCATCTACCTCCGTTTATCGAAGGATGATGGCGACATTTCTTTTTCAGATTCGAAAAAATTAGAGAGTAACAGTATCCATAATCAACGGGAGCTGTTGATATCCTATTTGAAAAAGCACCCTGAAATGGAACTGTATGATGAGTATAAAGATGATGGTTGGACCGGTACGAATTTTGAACGGCCTGATTTCCGCCGCATGATGGAGGATGTACGCGCAGGCAAGGTGAATTGCATCCTTGTTAAAGATCTATCTCGCTTTGGAAGAGATTACATTGAATGTGGAAAGTATATCGAAAAAATATTCCCTCAGTTGGGAATTCGATTTATTGCTTTAAATGATGGATTTGATACTCAGTCTTCTAATAGTACAGACAGTATTGTAATTCCATTCAAAAATCTGATTAACGATTCTTATAGTCGGGATATTTCTATTAAAGTCCGCAGTAATTTGGAGGTGAAACGTAGGCAGGGCGAATTTATTTCTAATTTTGCGGTATATGGATACAAAAAGGACAAAGAAAATAAAAATCATCTTGTTGTGGATGAGTATGCTGCTGGTATTGTACAAGATATTTTCAAATGGGCTATTGAAGGCCATAGTCCAGGAAGCATAGCTCTACGATTGAATCAACTTGGTGTACTTTCCCCCATGGAATATAAAAAGTCTCAGGGGAGCAAATACAAATCAAAGTTTAAGACTGGTGCGCAGGCAAAGTGGAGTCATGTTGCGGTTCGTAGAATCCTACAAAATGAAATTTATACCGGTACGATGGTTCAGGGAAGGAGGACAACCCCGAATCATAAGACCAAAAAGTTTATATACAAGGATCAGAATGATTGGGTTCGAGTAGAAGGAACTCATGAGGCAATTATCAGTCGGCCCCAATTTGATTTGGTACAACAGATTCTGCAGGAGGATACAAGGGCAAGCACTGAAAATGCAACAGTGCATCCATACTGCGGAAGAATCTTTTGTGGAGATTGTGGTGCCCCTATTGTGCGTAAAACAGCAGTATCTGACGGCAAACGCTATGTATATTATGTGTGCGGAGCCAATAAAGCCGACAGCCATACCTGCAGTAAACACAGCATACGGGAAGAAATATTGGATGATGCCGTACTTGTTACAATTCAGCGTCAAATCGAAATTGCACTGGATATGGATGCTGCGTTACGTCAGATTGAAACATTGTCCTGGGAAAGAACTGAACTAAGGAAAATAGAAGCAAATATTGAAGTGCAAAATCAGATTATCCAGAAAAACAACAATCTCAGACTAGGAATATACGAAGATCTTCAAAGCGGTATTTTATCCAGAGAAGAGTTCATGGCATTGAAAGAGGAATTCTCTTCAAGGATTGCTACCGCTAAGATGGTGATAGATCAACTTATTAGCAGTAAAAGTGAGATTCAACACGGCCTAAGCAAACAGCAAAGTTGGCTAGCCCAGTTCCGTGAATACGAGAATATTACAGCTATCACACGACGGTTGATTGTCAGTTTGGTGGAACGAATCAATGTATATGAAGGTTCCGAAATTGAGGTGGTTTTTCGACATCGGGATCAATTTGCTCATATCAAAGAATTTTTGGAAAATCAAGAAGGTAAATCTGAAAAGATACAAATATTTCCTCAGTTGGAGGTGGTATAAATGGCCCGTATATCCCGCAAGAAAGGCAATGTCAATCAGACTGGAACCGATGTGAAAGATATTTTCCGCACAGCGGTTTATTTGCGTCTTTCTGTGGAGGATAACGGGAAAAAAGACGCGGATTCACTGGACAACCAAAGAGAACTTCTGCTTTCCTATGTGGCTGATCGTCCGTATTTAGAATTGATTGAAATTTATGAGGATAATGGCTGGACCGGTACAGATTTTGACCGACCTGCCTTTCAGCGCATGCTGGAGGATGCACAGAAAGGGAAAATAAATTGCATTGTAGTCAAAGACCTTTCACGGTTAGGACGTAACTATGTGGAAGCGGGAAATTATCTTGAAAAAGTATTTCCTTTTTTAAATCTTCGCTTTATCGCAGTGAATGACAATTATGACAGCGCATCTCTCACATCAGGTGAGCATCTGGGGGCAACTCTGAAAAATGTTGTAAACGATATTTATGCTAAAGATATCTCCCGCAAATCTTGCTCCGCATTGAAGATGAAACGGGTAAAAGGAGAATATATTGGCAATTATGCCCCGTATGGCTATTTAAAAGATCCACAGGATAAAAATCATCTGATTGTAGACACAGAAACGGCGTCCATTGTGGTAGAAATTTTTACTATGCGCGCTGAAGGGCTGGGTGTGGGTACGATTATACGCAAACTGAACGAGAAAGGATACCCTTCCCCTGGCAGGCTTCGCTATGAGCGCGGAATTATAACAAATAACAATACAAAAGGGAAGGCTCTCCCTTGGAATAGACACGTTTTAACGGATATGCTTTATAATATTGCTTATATCGGACACCTGGCCCAAGGGAAAAGTACCAGTTGTTTGCATAAAGGAATCCCTTTTCACTGGACAGATCCTTCCGAATGGGACATTGCTGAAAACACGCATGAACCTATTATTTCAATGGATTTATGGGAACAGGTTCAAAGAGTAAATCAATCTCTTTCAAATGCAGCTAAAGCCAGTCATGGAAAATATGGGAATCTCCCTAAAAGAGAAAACCCCTATGGCTCATTGTTACGCTGTGCGGACTGCGGACGTGTTATCAAGCAAATTCGTTCTTATAGTACAAGCAAAAAGAGTGGAACCCAAAGTTATTACACGTACAAATGTTCCGGATATATTGAACTTGGCATTTCAAGCTGTCCACAAAGAAGTATTCGTGCTGCCGATCTGGATTCAGCTGTACTGGAGACCATTCGGAAACAAATGGAAGTCTTTATGGACAGGCAGCGGGTTCTGCAGCATCTGATTACAATGGAAAAAGCCAAGGCAAAACAAGCGGCTCCAAATGACAGGCTACAGAAGTTGCAAGCAGAAATAACAAAAAAACGCAATATGTCTGCTTCACTATATGTGGATTATAAAGACGGGATTTTATCCCAAGACGAGTATCTTTATGCAAAGGAAACATACCAGACTGAATTAGAGCGGCTGGAACAGGAAGAAAGAGAACTTCGCAGTGTGCATGAGCGTGCAACGGTAGCCAGTACGGGAGAGAAAAAGTGGGACAGGCTGATAGAGCGATACTACCACCAAGAAAGGCTTACAAAGGAAATGGTAAATGCCTTTGTGAAAGGAATCCAATTCTATGCCGACAACAGTATTACCATAGAATTCCGTTACATGAACGAATTCGAGGAATTGCTTCAAGAGTGCGAGAGAATCAGAAAGGGGGTTGCATAGGAAATGTTCTTGCATATTGCGATGTATCTGCGATTGTCGCAAGAGGATGTTGATAAAAGAAATAATGTACTCAAAGATGAGAGCAACAGTATCCGTAGCCAAAGACTACTGATTCAAAGGTATATTCAAGAGCATTCAGAGCTTTCAGGCTGTCCGGTTATGGAATTTGTAGATGATGGTTATACAGGGACCAATTTTGATCGCCCACAATTCCAAAAAATGATTAGTTTGATACGCAGCGGCGAAATCCAGTGTGTGGTCGTAAAAGACCTCTCTCGGTTTGGCCGCAATTATTTAGAGGTTGGCGATTTTCTGGAGCATATTTTCCCGTTTCTTGGTGTTCGATTTATTGCCATCAATGACCATTATGACAGCGCAGATTACATTGGTACAACCGGCGGCGTGGATGTAGCTTTCCGTAACCTCGTCTATCAGCAGTATAGTCAGGATCTTTCCCAAAAAGTAAAAGCTGCTATGCACATGAAGATGGCAAGAGGGCAATATGTTACACACTGCCCGTATGGCTATAAAAAGGCTCCTGGAGAAAAACATAAGATGATTATTGACCCAGTAACTGCACCAGTTGTCCGTGAAATTTTTTTGGCGGCGATTGCGGGAAAGAAAAGCACTGAAATTGCCTCTGCATTGAATGAAAGGCATATTCCTACACCGATGGAGTACAAAAAACTAACCCGTAAGGATATTCAGAATGAGGTCATGTGGAGCCATCAGGCTGTTTTGCGCATCATTAAAGATTATAAGTATACGGGAGCCATGGTAAATTTCAAATGCGAGAATCAAACCATTCGTGCCCGTGTACAGAAAAGGAAAACAGCAGATGAATGGGTTGTTGTTGAAAACAGCCATGAACCGATTGTATCCCATGAAGAATATGAAGCGGCAAATGCCCGTATACGCAAGGTAAAGGCACATCAAGCAGTCCAACATGATCGGACAGACCGTATTTATTACTGCGGGCATTGTGGCAGACGCTTGCGAAAAACCTTTGGAATAGATGAGTACTACTCTTGTGCTACCTCTCTCTACCGTAAAAATACAGAATGCTCTGCTATCCGCTGGAGCCGAACAGATTTGGAGCAAGTGGTGCTATCGGCGTATAGAGCGCAGCTCTCTATTATGGAAAGACAGTATAAAAAAATCACCAAGCAGAAAAAACAGAATCCGCTTGAAAAATGCCGGGAGAACCAGAAAGGTTTACTCAAAGAGATTGCTTTGATATCCGAGCAAAATCTGCATTTATACGAAGATTATAAAAGCGGAAAACTTGATGCTGAGAGTTTTCTTGAGCAAAAGAACAGGATGTTTTCAAAAAAGAGGAAGCTGGAAGAAGAACTCGCAGAACTCCAAAAGCAGGAAGAAACATTACTCAATCAGCGAGAGATTGATAACGATCAGATATCGCGCATGCAAGATGCTCTTTCTACTAAGAGGTTGCCCGATGAAGAATTGATAAAGGAGATGTACCGACTGATTGATAAGGTGATTGTTTATTCTAACCAGGAAATAAAAATCGTTTGGAAGATAAACGATTTTTTCCAAACGACGGATAAGGAGTAATTTTTGGAAAGAGGCAATTTATGCTGTAGAAAGTTAAGAAATAGGTGAATTTGTCCTATAATTACACATGGGGTGGCCTCTTTTTTTTGAGGTTCAAAAGAATAAAAAGTCGAAAAACCTAGTATTTAAGCCGTTTTTCGGCTCTTGAAATTTTTTCTTTGCGAATACTTGACACGTTCAGACGATCTCGGCAGAGTGGTTATACCGAAAGAAATCAGGCGGACGCTTCGTATTCGTGAGGGAGATCCGCTCGAAATTTATACCGCAACGGACGGCGAGGTTATTTTTAAAAAATATTCGCCTGTCGGAGAGCTTGCGGAGTTTGCGTCACAATACGCAGATGTGCTTGCAAAAATCAGCTCAATGCCGACAATCATAACAGACCGTGACCATGTAGTCGCCGCCGCAGGAGTTTCAAAGCGTGAATTTCTTGAGCGCAGGGTAACAACCGTACTTGAGGGATATATGGAAAATCGCAAAACCTATTCGGCAACACAGCAGACGCTCGGCGATATTCAGCCGATTGAGGGCATTGAACATTATGCATCGGTAATCTATCCGATTATTGCCGCCGGAGATGTTTCGGGTGCGGTAGTTATGCTCACAGGCGAACAGACCAAAATCCCGACAAATGCCGAAATCAAGCTTGCACAAACCGCCGCCGCATTCCTCGGCAAGCAAATGGAAGAATGATTTTTAAAAATAGGTAATAATAAAAAATACGGTCGGGAAGACAGGTGTAAAACAATACACCGAATTTTCCCGACCGTATTTGTATAAATCAAGTACACAAAACAACGCTTTACCGTATTTAACATTTATGGTATCATTAAATAAATTAAGCTGAAAGGTATGTTTCTTATGAATGGCTTTTCCGATAAGGTAAAACAAAAATTAGGTTACTATGTTTATGCCCTTGCAGATCCAAGAGATAACAAAATATTTTACATAGGCAAAGGAATTAACAACCGTATTTTTCAACACGAAGAAAAACTCGATAACTCAAATAAGTCGAATCGTATAAAAGAAATACTCTCATCGGGTAACAAAATCAAAAAACTAATTATATCATATGGTCTTTCGGAAAAAGAGGCATTCGTTGCCGAATCGGCTTTGATAAATATAATTAACTACATTGACTCTCAATCACTGACTAATGTAGTTTCGGGACACCACACAGCACCTGTTATTACAGCTGAAGATTTTGAAAAAATTTACGGTGCCAAAATTCTTTCAAAAGAAGATATTTTTCACAATCTTTTAATTGTTAAAATAAATTCACTTTATAAATACGATATGTCAGACAGCCAAGTTATGGAATGTGCGAGAGGTCATTGGATAATCGACACCAAACGAGCAGAAAATTGCGACTATCTTATTGCTGTAAATCACGGACTGATTGTCGGAGTTTATGAAAATATGAAGTGGTATTCTTCAGGTGTGGAAACTCCATTTTATCCACGATTGTGCAAAGAAAATCTTTCAAGGTCAAATCGCAAATACTGCACCTGTCAAGCAGTTAATAAGCCGAATATTTACATAAACAAAAACATTGCCGATTTAGTAAATATGACGCAAAATCCTATTTTATACATAAACGGAAGAAAAAATACCGCTAAGGTGCTAAAACCATACTACGAAAAATTCATCAATAATTCTATGGATATTCACGATTTTGAAATGAGTTTCGGTAATGATTTGGTAAAAATGGGATTTGAATTAGGCAGTTTCAATGATTCAAAATATGAATATAATAACAAAAACATTTTAAATATTACCGATTACAATCAGCTTAAAAAAATGCTGAAACATACGGATTACAGCACAACCACATCATTGTTGATTTCAAAATGGAGATATATCACACATTGGAGTTATATGGATTATCAGCAGGAAAAAGATTTACCATTTTTCAAAGCTGTTATAGAAAGAATATTTGAACTTTCCGAGTAGCTTCATACAAAAAATTTTACAATTGATTTATTTTGAATAATCTTCAATTTTCTAAAAAACTTGCACATACAAAAAATAAAACTTCAATCTCTTGTCAACCGAAATTGAAGTTTTTTATTGACATAATTATTCATCAATGATAATATATAAGTAAGGAAACGGATTTAGCTATTTCGTAAGTTTGAACAATAAAAATTAATTAAAGATTAACCGCTCTGTTCACGACACAGGGCGGTTATTTCTTTATGGTGAACACAATAAAAAATGTAAAGATGATTATCACAGCTATGTATTCCACGCAATCACCCCCTCTCTGATAAGGGAGTCGAAACAGCCGCCACCGTTTCTTTACCAAGTAATTATCGCAAAGTATTTTAATATATTCAATATCACGAACTTAAAATCACAATATATTTTATTATTAAATCACACCACATCAATTTGGCACATTTTCATTGTTGCAAGGGCGGAATTATGGGTTTCGGGGGTTACGCCGGCACAGCAAGCCGAATCAACGCTGATTTCAGCGTTCGGGAAAAGTGCCTTTAGAATCAACGCATTTGACACAACGCAGATATCGGTGCAAAGTCCTACAAGCTCGATTTTTTCAAAGCAGAATTTATCCCAATGAGTATAGCCGAATGACGGCTTGTCAATATGGATTGCATCGGGAACATCAAGTCCGTCTGCAATCTGCCAGCCGTGAGTATTTTTTACGCAATGCACAACGGGCAGTTTTTTGCCCTCGGGAGTGTTTAGGTAATCTTCACCGTGAGTATCCCTTGTAAAAATAATTTCATCACCGTTTGAACGGTATTCTTCAATCTTTTTGCGTACATTAGGCACAATTTTCACAGCCTCATCAGTACCGAGACTGCCGTCAATAAAATCATTCTGCATATCTATTACAATCAAAGTTTTCTTCATACAAATCACTCCGTTTTTAATTTTGAACTGTACATATCAAATATATCAGCTGACTTTGCCGCTGTCAATTTATTTGCAAAAAATTTGTTTCGTAACTTGATTTTCACTGTCGGCTCAATTAAAATAGTGTTCAGAAAAACTGCAAGGAGAACGCTTATGGGACATATGTATTTTGTCAGACACGGACAGACCGTGTGGAATGTTGAAAATAAAATCTGCGGTTCAACGGATATTGACCTCACGGAAAAAGGTCATGAACAGGCTGTTGAAACGGGCAAGAAAATTCTTTCGGAGAATATAAAAGCAGATATCATACTATATTCTCCGCTTATGAGAGCCGAAAAAACCGCAAAGCACATTTCGGAAATCACGGGAATTCCTGCAAAAGCAGAGCCGAGATTAACCGAGCAAAACTTTGGAAAATATGAGGGAACGCCAAGAAACGGCGAAGAATTTCGCATTGCCAAAAGAGATTTCGTCAGCCGTTATGACGGTGGAGAGTCTATGCTGCACCTTGCACAAAGAATTTACAATCTGCTTGATGATGTGAAAGCAAGCGGAAAGGTTTGTATTTTAGTTGCACACAACGGCATTGCAAGAGTTGTCAACTCATATTTTAACGATATGACAAATGAGGAGTATGCAGATTTCGGTGTTGAAAACTGTGAAATTCTGCGTTACGATTTTTAAGTATTTCTAAATATCCGCATAAAATCAAGGAGTACCACGCATTGTGACACTACTATTTTAGTGTTGTTTTGAATATTGACGACAGGGACAGAGGAAGAAAAGGCATAGAAGAAATGCTTGCGAGAATGTCAAAAATGACTGATATGCCCGACAATCCCAAACAAAACAAAACACAAATATAAAACATAGGCAAGGAAAAATTAGGACGCTCCAAACGGAACGTTCTCTTACATTTATATATAGCTATTTATGAGTTGCTTTGATACTGTTGGAGAAAAGCCTGAAACGCTAGCGGCGATGCCATCCGTTTTTTAATTTGTTCGAACAGAGCCTTTTGTTGTTCTGTGAGAGTGGCTCTGAGCTTTGTTTCAAGCCGCACAACGGTTACAAACGATCCGCCTTTGTCTGTGCCGTTTGCTATGCTCTGCGCTGTTTTTTTAAAGAATGAGCGCCTTAATGCAATCTTAATACAGAGTGCCGAATCATTACACCGTTTTTTTATATTTCACGGTATACTCTTTGTAAACAAGTAGAAACAGGAGAAGTATATATGCCTAAAATTACACATAGAAAAAAGCGGCTGTCATCCTTTAAGCTGATCGTTTTGGGCTTTGCCGGCGTCATAGTGCTTGGAGCGCTGATATTGATGCTGCCGTTTTCATCGACTGCCGGAGTTGTTACGCCGTTTCACGAGGCGCTGTTCACATCGACCTCGGCCGTTTGCGTTACGGGGCTGGTCGTGCAGGATACGGGCAGTTATTGGTCCGCTTTCGGGCAGACGGTAATACTGCTGCTGATTCAGATAGGCGGGCTCGGTGTTGTGACAGTTGCGGCATTTTTCGCTATGCTGTCCGGCAGAAAAATATCGCTGATGCAGCGCAGTACCATGCAGGATGCCATCTCTGCCCCGAAGGTCGGCGGGATCGTCCGCCTGACTCGTTTTATTGTGCGGGGAACTTTTTTGATCGAGCTTATCGGGATGATCGTCATGCTGCCGACATTTTGCGGAAACTACGGTATTAAGGGAATTTGGATGGCGGCGTTTCATTCGGTTTCCGCCTTTTGCAACGCCGGTTTTGACATACTCGGCACCGCCGAAAACAAATACCCGTCACTTACGGGATACATAGGAAATCCGGCGATAAACATTACAATTATGCTTTTAATTATTGTGGGCGGTATTGGATTTTTGACCTGGGACGATATTTACACAAACAAGTGGCATTTCAAAAAATACCGTATGCAAAGTAAGGTCATATTGGTAACAACGGCAATCCTCATTATCGCTCCCGCAGTATTCTTTTTCTTCTGCGATTTTACGGGGCTGCCGCTCGCCGAAAGGATTCTTGCGTCGCTTTTTCAGTCTGTCACACCGAGAACCGCCGGTTTCAATACCGCCGATCTTCCCGCTATGACCGGTTCTTCCAAGGCAATTATGATTCTGCTGATGCTTGTCGGCGGCTCGCCCGGCTCCACGGCAGGCGGTATGAAAACGACCACGCTTGCCGTTCTGATTATGAGTGCATTCTCCGTCTGTCGCAAAAAGGACGATGCCGAAGTCTGCGGCAGGCGCATTGACGGTTCGACAGTGAAAAACGCCGCAGCCGTTGCCGTAATGTATTTCCTGCTGTTTTTTGTCGGCGGCATTGTTATCAGCACGGCAGAAGGTCTGCCGCTTAGCACCTGCCTTTACGAAACGGCGTCCGCTGTCGGAACGGTCGGGCTTACCCTTGGAATCACACCGCAGCTCGGTGTTCTTTCTCAGCTTATTTTGATCGTCTTGATGTATCTCGGCAGAGTCGGCGGACTTACCCTGATTTACGCGGCGATTTCCAACAAAAATCATAGCGGAGCAAAGCTGCCGCTCGAAAAAATCACAGTCGGATAAAGGAGTTACTATATTATGAAAAACATATTGTTAATAGGTCTCGGCAGATTCGGTAGGCATATTGCTTTACAGCTGAATAAGCTCGGACACGAGGTGATGGCGGTAGACATCAACGAAGAAAGAGTCAATGAAAGTCTGCCGATCGTCACCAATGCACAGATCGGCGACAGCACAAACACGGAGTTTTTAAAGTCGCTCGGAATCGGAAACTTTGATGTGTGCATAGTCACCATAGGAGGAAATTTTCAAAATTCGTTGGAAACCACTTCTTTGCTGAAAGAACTCGGCGCAAAATTAGTTGTATCCCGTGCCGAGCGTGATGTGCAGGAGAAATTTCTTCTGCGTAACGGAGCGGACGAGGTCGTTTACCCAGAAAAACAGGTAGCAAATTGGGCTGCTATTCGGTACACTGCCGATCACATACGGGATTACATCGAGGTCGATGAGGCTCATGCCATTTTTGAGGTAGAGGTGCCGAAGGGATGGATCGGCAAAACCGTCGGAGAACTGGATATCCGCAGAAAATACAGCATCAATATCATGGCGACCAAGGAGAACGGAAAAATCAATATGGCAGTTTCACCGGAAACCGTTCTTACGGACAAGATCACTCTTTTGGTTCTCGGTGCTTACAAAGAACTGCAAAAGTGTTTTCGCATTTAACAGAGGTGAATGAGGATGGCTGAGCTATTGCTGATTGTCAGCCTGCTTGCCGTATTTGTTTTCGGATTTTATCTTATGAGCAGGCTGGATCGATTCCTTGAAGAAAACAGAAAGGCACTGTTAAAGGAAAACGAATCCTGCGAGCCTTCCAAAGTCCTGCTACCGCATGGACTGTCCGAAAGTGAAATATTATGTGAGATCCGCCGTTTTCGTGAAACGCACGGAAATGTCGATATTATTCTTTCCGATGGGCAGAAGAATGATTTTTAGGTTGCGGTAGATTTTTTTACAGTTTTACTGTATAATAATAAAATAAAATAAAAAGGGCGGTGAAACCGATGAAAGTACAAACCGAACAGTCAAAATTCGATACAGACGAGCATATCCTTGTCTGCCTATCCTCTTCGCCGTCCAATGCAAGGATCATACACACCGCCGCAAAGATGGCTAAGGTTCTTCATGCAAGATTTACCGCCATCTATGTGCAGACGGATACGGTCATAAATGATGAGGATC